>SAMEA104315432__coassemble_236_pt1 | contig 30763 bp, 21 predicted proteins | sample SAMEA104315432__metabat2_low_PE_031 | metagenome-assembled genome bin SAMEA104315432 (sample SAMEA104315432) | gut metagenome | biome: Monkey gut; feature: monkey-associated habitat; material: faeces | place: China | collected 2013
GCTAACTGGCTGATACTGCAAGAGAAACGGTTTGGCTATGTTAAACTTGGGTTAAGAATGAAGAATGTAGAATCATCTGAATGTAGAATGAAGAATGAAGAATGAAGAATGGCTGGCGCGGTTGCGGCTGCTAACTAACGTCAGCCGGTAACGCGGCTGACACAGTGGCGACTTAACACTCTTCTTACGAGAGGAAACACAAGCCGGAGAACGTATATGGCCTCCCCCTTACAGGGGGATGAGAGGGGGTCTCGTAAATAAGAGAACGTATCCAGCCTCCCCCTACAGGGGGATAAGAGGGGGTCTATTCTTCATTCTTCATTATCAGAACATTACTGCTCTGTCCATCCCGGATTCTGCTTGACTCCGTGGTACTTTATCTCGCTCCAAGGGATAGGGAGATAGTACTGTTTGTCTTCAAATACTCGGATGCGCTTAGGGAAACGGTTGACATTGCTGATGGTGTATTTAGTGGCAGCCACCTGATTATTGACCATAGTGATGTCCACTCTCATGCCTTTCAGCGGGTTAGTCTCGCCGTTCATTCTCTCCTTAGCTATGCCCCAGCGGAAGAGATCCCAGTAAGTGGTCTCCTCGAATGCCATTTCCACGCGTCGCTCATTGAAGATATTATCCCATGAAATGGTGGATAATTCAGGCATGTGAACGCGCTTGCGTATCATATTGACGTATTCCTTCGCCTTGTCTGTGTCGCCCAGACGGAAGCATACCTCAGCATAGTCGAGCAGTGCTTCGGCATATCGCCAGATGATATAGTTTTGCTTGCTGGCGTATGTCTCGTTATTGTCGATGGTCTGTGCTTCATCTACAAACTTTCCGAGATAGTATCCAGTCAGCGTTACGGCAGCTGATGTAGATGTGCCATAAGGTGTCAGGTCTTCACCAGCCACGCGATTGGTGTAATGGATGTCCATCACATGATTGCGATAAGTGCAGCCATCATATAGCACATTGGCATAGAATCGGTAGTCGCGGTTGTCATACGGATGCTTTGGGTCGTAGGTCTTGCCTTCCTGCATACCGTATTCATCCACGTGATTCTGTGTAGGAGTGTAGGCGGCAGTGGTGCCGGTGAAGAATGGCGAGCACGCATCGCGGTCGAGCTTGTGTCCGAACTTGTTGGCGAAGTCGCCGTCATCAGAGTGCTGCACCTCGAAGATGGACTCCTGAGAGTTCTTGGTGAGGAATATCTTTCGGTATTCATCGCGTATTCCGTCCTGTGTAGATGCGGTGATAGGGATGAGAGAATAGCGATTGAGAGCGAAGAGTTCCTCGTATGCTTTCTTAGCTTTCTGCAGCATATCTTTCGACTGGTCGCCAGAGAATCCAAGATATGGAGTCTCCACATCTTTATTCTGGAACACTTCAGATGCAGCCCAGAAGTAGGTCTTTGCCTTTAGCATGAGAGCTGCACCGTAGGTAGCTCTTCCTGTTTCGGTGGAAGCGTATGTCTCAGGGAGGTACTTCATAGCTTCGTCAGCCTCTTTCGTGATGAAATCCACCATCTCCTGATAGCTTGCGCGTGGGAATTTCTCAGCGTTTTCGAGAGGGTTATAGGTATGGTCGATTATCATTACTCCGCCAAACATTCTCCAAAGCATATAGTAATAGTACGCACGCATGAAGTGTGCTTCGCCGATGATGCGATCTTTCTGTGTGCCATTGGATATGTTTCCGAGGTTTTCCAGGAGGGTATTGATGGACTGTATCTGAGTCATGTGGCTGCTCCATACGTTTGCTGCCCAATTAGTAATCTCCTGACTGTTGCCTTTCAGGAGGTCTCCGTATCCAGAGTTGTAGTAAGAACTCTTGCCTACGGAAATCTGATCTCCAAACCATGGCATATAGTATCTTGACTTACTCTTGATGAGAGATATGCTTGGCACGTATGTGCTGAAGCCATTGCTCATATTGCGATACCATGAGTTCTCGTATTGGTCGAGCAGTTGGGGGTTGCTCCATACGGAATTCTCTGATATCTTGTTGATCGGCGCATCGCGGAAGATGTCGTCGCAGCTGGTCATTGTTGTTGCCGCGGCTGCGATGAGTGCCGATGTCATGATGTGATATATCTTCATAAGTATCTTTGTTAGTGTTTATTTCCATGGGGTCGGGTCTCTTGCTTTCTTTTAGTGAAAAGTGAATAGTGAAAAGTGAAAAGTGAAAAATCGCGCTGACGCGGTTGCGATAAGGACATCAACCAATCAACTAAACAACCAATCAACTAAACAACCAGACCACTAAACAACCAGACCACAAACCCACGGCTGTCAAATCATTAGAATCCGATATTGAGCGAAGCTCCGTAAGAACGCTGTACAGGGTAGCCACGCAGTGACTCTGGGTCCATGCTCTTGAGGCTGCTGATGGTGAAGAGGTTGCTTGCCTGCAGGGCTATGCTGAGAGATGAGAGGTGCATCTTCTTGACAGTCTTGGCAGGGAAGGCATATCCCATGTTGAGCATCTTGAGTCTGACGAAGTTACAATCTTCGATCCAGAATGTGGATTTCTTACGGTTGTTGTCGTTAGACGTAGCAATCTTGACGCGAGGATACTTGGCATTAGGATTATCAGTGCTCCATGAGTCGGTGAGATGATACTTCTGGAACTTAGGCATAGTGCCGTTTTCGAGAGTATATGAGTCGCTGATATTCTGCTTGTATCCCACTTCTCCCTGGAAGAGAGCATTGATAAAGAAGCCCTTATACTGCACTCCCATACGGAAGCTGAGGTCCATGTCAGGGTAAGAAGAGTTCTTGACGAGGATATAATCGTTGGAATCGAGTATATGGTCATCATTCTGGTCCACGTATTTTATATCTCCAGGGGCGAGAGTCTTGTTGCCCTGTCCGTCCTGATCGAGAGGCCAATTGTCTATTTCCTCCTGTGACTGGAACAATCCGTCAGCCTGATACATCTGCCATACCATGCTGCTTGTGCCCTTACGGCGCAGGTTTGGCAGCTGAGCAGTCTCATCTCCGAAGTCGGTGTATTCGTCATCGCTCTTTGCTATGTTGACAGAGACGTTGTATCTCAGTTTGCCAATGGTATTCTTATGACTGAGAGTGAGATCCCATCCCCAAGCTTTCAGTTTGCTGAAGTTCATGGAAGGGTATGCTCCATCCACGCCTGTAGAAGGTGGGAAGAGGTAGTCAGGGGCAGAAGTGATTTTATTAGTCTCGTATCTGATGAAGTAATCGAATGAGATACCTATCTTACCATTGAAGAATCCGAAGTCGGCACCGATGTTATAGTCGTGGGTCTTGCCCCAAGTAAGGTCGGTATTAGGGTATGCAAGCAGCGTGAAGCCAGGGCTATAGTTGCCTGTGGTGTTCGAAGAACTGCCGAAGCTGTAGCCATAGTTAGGCGATTCGGTGTAGTTTTTGAGGTAAGAATATGCTGATACGAGTCCGTCATTACCGAGCCAACCAGTAGAAAGGCGGAGCTTAGCATTGGATACTACGTTCTGATTCCAGTTTTTGAAGAATTTCTCATTTGACAATACCCAAGAAGTAGAGATAGAAGGGAAGAAGCCCCAACGATTATCAGGCGAGAAATTGGTGGAACCGTCGATACGGAAGCTGAACTCAGCGAAGTACTTGCTGGCGTATCCATACTTGAGACGTCCAATCATAGAGGCACGCTCATTGATGGATTCGTCGCCATTGAGCTTGGATGATTTAGCCACGCCCATAGTCTCAGGCACAGAAGTCTTGTCGAGGTTCTTACCAGTCATATACTGATTGTTCAGTCTGTGATAGTTGACCACGAGAGTAGCTCCTACGTCATGCTTTCCAAATTCGCGGTTATAGTTGAGTCCTGCCTCATAGAGCTGGCTGCTATAAGCGCGGTCAGTCTGTTCGAGAGTGACCTTTGCAGTAGGATAAACGGTGTTTTTATCGATGCTGTATATGCCATCTTCAGCGTCGTAAGTGTAGAGAGTCACAGGCTTGCTGAAGTTTTTCTCAATGCGGTGGTTATTGTCGAATGTGCCACGGAAGTAAGCATTGAGGCCCTTTACCCATGTGATGTCCCAGTTGAGGTTAGCTGTAAGTGTTGACATCTTGGTGTCATCCTTGCGGTAACCTCCGAGTCCACGTATGTTGATGAGCGGGTTGGAGCCATCGATGCTGGCGAGGCTGCCGTCTTCAAATTCGAGAACCTGGAGCGGAGAGTAGCTGTAAGCAGCGTCGATAGTGGTGTAACTGCTGTTTTTAGCATTGCTGTTAGAGCCTGTGTAATCTACGGAGAGCACGAGATTCTTAGCCAATGTGGCATCAATCTTCATGGAATAGTTGAGGCGACTGCGTCCCACGCCGCTGTAGAGTCCCTTAGAGTCAGCGTAACCGAGCGAGAGATAGTATCTCACGTCCTGGTTGCCACCGCTTGCAGAGATGGCATGAGTGGTGGTATAACCCGTCTTGTCGAGGTAATCGAGCAGGTCGGAGTTGCCATAGACGTTAGGATTGGAGTGCTTGCGTATCTGTTCCAACTGCTCTTCGGTATAAGGAACGAGAGTAGAAGAAGGGCTATTGGCAATGGCTTTGTTTCTCAATACTGCGAAATCATAAGCGTTGAGGAACTCAGGGAGCTTGGCAGCCTCCTGGATATTGTACTGACCACGATAGTTGACCTTGAGTTTTCCGCCCTTTCCAGCGCGCTTTGTCTGCACGAGGATTACGCCGTTAGCCGCACGCGAACCATATACGGCAGCTGCCGCAGCGTCCTTGAGCACGGTGATGCTCTCGATGTCGTCAGGACTAAGGTCGGAGAGACGAGTCTCGCCGTCGGAAGTATTGGTGCCGAAACGTGGCACACCGTCGATGACGAGGAGCGGAGAAGAGTTGATACCACGCACGTGGATGTCAGCCTCCTTTGCGGTACTTGGGTCGCCAGTGGTCTCAAGCACCTGCAATCCAGCCACTTGTCCGGACAGAGCCTGACTGAGATTGGATGTAGGCATCATGGTGAGATCCTCTGCTTTCACGGTCTCTACGGAGCCTGTGATGGAAGATTTCTTCTGCAATCCGTAACCTACCACTACGAGTTCGTCAAGATTCTGCGCATCCTCTTTGAGGGTGATGATGAGGCTTTTATTGTCTTTTATCTGTTGCTGCTGCGTCTTATATCCTATATAAGAGATGAGCAGTGTGCCTTTTCTGTAAGGAATATTGAAAGCTCCATCGACATTGGTGACGGTGGCAGTCTTGCTATCCTTCCATGCCACCTGTGCTCCTATGACGGGTTCTCCGCTATTGTCGATGACCTTGCCGCTCAGTATGTCCTGTGCGGCAGCCCACTGGCACAGGAGAAGCATGGCTATCACTGTCATACTTCTCTTGAAAGTGAGCAGATGTTTATGTTTTTTGCTTTGTGTCATATTGTCTTTTTCTGAGTGTAAGTTGTTGGTCTGTAATAAAATATAATACAGACCAACAAACTTAGATTACGGATTTTAGACCTTGAAATGCTTTTCGATGAGCATTATCTGATAGTTGTAATAATCGAGAGTGGTGCCTTTCGCCGCATTTCTGTATGTGCGGTACTTGGCAAGAATGCGCTTCAACTGACCTACCATCAATGCTCCAGCCTCTGCCTCACCAAGAACGCTGCCTCCGAGATTGATACGTGTGAATGAAGAGAGGGAATGGCTGTCGCATGAGCAGCGAGGCATGAGGGCAAGGTCCTCAGCGTCGATGGTGGAGAGGTCTTCGTATGACTCGTTGTAGTCAGCGAAACTGCTTGCGCTCTTCTTTGCCTTTTCAGGAGCAAGACCAGTATTTGCCATCATGAGAGCAATGGCTTCTGCCTGCAGTCTCTGCTCGCTCTCGCTGAGTTTGCCGGCAACAGGTGCCTTGAAGAGCATCTGAGCTACGTCGTTGAGGTAAGTCTCCACGGTGTAGTTGGTCTTTGCATCCACCATTCCGCTTTCCTTGATGCGATAGAGAGCGGCAGGACTGTAGATGGAATTGATGGTGCGCTTGTAGAGCTTGTCATTGAAATCGAGGTTCATCTCAAACTTGCCAATCATGTCAGTAGGATTGAGCCATGAGCTGAAAGTGCGCATCTGATTGAGCAACCATGCCACGGTCTCCTTCTGCTTGGCGCGTGGAGTATATACCTTACCAGTCTTCTGTCCGTCGCCCTGACGTACTTCAAAGTACTCTATGCCTCCGATATATGATGCTACATGATTGAGATAGCGTGAATACTGCTTGATAACCTCGCGGTAGAGAGTCTCGATGTCGTCGTATCTATCGCCCTTTACCATAGCCCACTGCTCAAGGTTCTGCATCAATATCTTCATGTTGGAGATACCATAGTTGCTTGCCTTGATGTGATCATCGCCAAGGTCCTCAGTAAGGTCAGTAGGATCCACGGTGCCTAAGACCTGCTGAGCTCCGAAGCAGTACATCTTATCGTTAGCCTTCTCAGCAATCCACTTGTCGAGAACAGGCTTCTCGTCGTCAGGAGTCTTAGCTCCAGGGATGATGCGGTAGCCCCAGTTGATGGCATGGATATCATATACACCGATGAGAGGAGGAGTGAGCTTGACGCCACGCTCAAGGTCGCCAGGCTGTGCTACGTAGTTATTACGTGCATAGTCCATGATACTTGGAGTGGTGCCGTATCGCTGCGTGAAGGCAGGGCTGCGGAGAGAATCCACAGGAATTGCGTAGCTGGCTCCCATATTGTGCATAAGTCCGAGGGTGTGACCAATCTCGTGAGCGGCGGCATATCTCATTGACTCGCACATTACGTCGTCATCGAATACAGGCTTTCTCACTCTCTTATCTACAGTGCCAGTCTGTATGAAACGCCAGTTGTGGAGCAATGACACGATGTTGTGATACCAGATGACGTCGCCGGTGAGGATTTCGCCAGAGCGAGGATCGACGTGGCGAGGTCCCATAGCGTTAGGAGTTTCTGTAGCGGCATACTTGAAGCAGCTGTAGCGCATATCGTCTGGGTCGAAGTCTGGGTCGTCCGTAGGGTAATCCTTTGCTATGATAGCATTCTTGAAGCCCGCCTCTGCGAAGGCAATGTTCCAGTCTTCGATACCAGCCTTGATGGTCTTGCGCCATTTCTCAGGAAAAGCAGTATCTACATAAAATACGATAGGCTTCTGAGGCTCAACGAGTTCGCCGGCGAAATACTTCTGCATATCCTCCGGTTTAGGCTCCAGACGCCAGCGGCTGATGATGGATTTGTTCTCCACCTTATCCTTATTGGATGAGAAAATGGTCTTGTCATCGTAGAAATAGCCCACGCGGTTGTCCTGATAACGTGCCACCATAGGTTCGTCAGGCAGGACGAAGAGCGAGCGGTGTACCTTTACGGTGTATGGCTTCTTGATAATGCCAGTGGTCATGAATGAGAGTGTGCTCTCTATTTCAATGTTCTTAGGGAATGCCTTCACCTTATCTATGCCAGAAGCGTCAGCAGTGAATGTGCCCTTGAGGGAGTTTCCGCCACCCAGGAGCTTGGCTACAGGAGAGTCTTGCTTGATAGGTGAGATGGCAGCCTCATTGGTGCCGAAGAAAGCAGTCACGTCAATCACGACGCTTGTGCCATTCTTGGCAGCGATTTTGAAGCCTTTAAGTCTTGGATTGAGGAAATTCTTCTTGAAAGCCGATGCAATGGCATCGTTAGGATCGACTGTGTTTCTGATCTGCACGAGGTCGATATATACATTGCGCTCATCCTTGGAAAACTGTATGAGCATAGGTGTGTTTATCATCTGTCCAGCAACGAAATCCTGAGTATCACTGGTGGACGCCATGCGGTTGGAGAGGATATAATAATGCTTGAAGGCATCTTCCGGCAATTCGAAGTAGAGTTTTCCTTCCTTTGCCTTGTAGATGACCTTGAAGAGTCCTTCGTTGACAACGCCGTCCTTTACTATTTTCGAATAGCCGGCAGAGTCAGCGTCAGCCTTGTTGGCAGTGATAGCCTTCAAGTTTACTTTCTTTTTCTTCTTCGCATCCACATTCTGACAGAATGTAGGAGCCATCAGCATTGCAGCTGCTAAGACGTAAATTGATAGTTTCATATTTTTGTTTTTTACATGGATTTTATATATAAATATTGGAAATCATTCACTTCATTTTTTTTCTTATCGTGCCTCCTCCTCATCATCATCTTTTCGTTTGCTTACTCGTCGGTATGCCGTTTCCTTACTCATCAGTAGCTGTTTGCTTACTCATCGGTATGCCTTTTGCTTACTCATCAGTAGCTGTTTGCTTACTCATCAGTAGCTGTTTGTGTATATTATTCATATATATAGTAAGTGATTGATGTAGCCGGGTGTGAGTGTTGTCTTTTTTATGTAGTCTAAATCTGCTGGTTTTGCCAACTGATTTATTTGTCCTTGCATTGCTTTTGCTTGCAGTTTGCATTGTCCTTGCTTGCAGTTTGCATTGCTTGTATTTGTATGATATGTTGCTCTTATTAGCAAAATGATTTGCTTATGTTTACAAGATGTGTTGTTTGTGTAAGCAAGATGCTTTGTTTATGTGAGCAAAACGGTTTGCTTATGTAAGCAAAATGGTTTCCTTATATTGTCAAAAAACTATTTTTTATACTTGCGAGATGAAAGTATCATTACTTACAATCTGAAAGCATTGTGATTGCTGGGCAATAACTATGCTTTTAGGTGGTAAAAGCTATGCTATTATGTGGTGAAAGCATAGTTATTGTCCTGCGGTCTCTGTTTTGGCGTTTTGTCAGAAAATTGTAATTTGGGATGTGGAAAAAGTATCAATTTGTAAGTGATGGTGATCCATCTCTTGATTACTGGTTTTGTTCTCTTTCCTCCTTTTTCTTCAGTGCATACTCGCGCGGTGTCATTCCGTGCTTTTCCTTGAATAGGCGACGGAAGGTGTATTCACTGTTGTACCCTACCATTTTTGCTACTTTGATATGGGAATATTTTCCTTTATCAAGCAGTTCGATGGCTTTTTCTAATCGTAACTCGTTGACATAGTCAGCGAAGCATGTCCCCATTTCTTCATTCAGGTATGTGCTCAGGTACGTACGGTTTGTTCCGATTTGGCGTGCGAATTCCTCCATGTGGAGGTCAGGATTAAGGTAGAATTTACTTTTTTCTGCTTTTTTTAATACGCGCGCAAAATTTTTTGGCTTAGGATTTCTCATAATGACAAAATTGTGTACGGATATTATGACAGAATTTTCGGTCTGTAATGATATTTTTGTGCAAAGATAGTAAAAAGATTGTTATTGTGGCATTGTTTTAACAAAAAAAACCATAAAGTTTTGTTTTTTTGTTTTTTCCCCCTTAATTATTGCTATGTGATGTTGGCAATTAGAGACTTCCCGCTTTTAAAATGAAGAATGAAGAATGAAGAATGAAGAATGGGAGTTACCTTTTCTTCTATAAGTGAAAACTGAAGAGTGAAAAGTGAAGAGTGAAAAATCGCGCTGACGCGATTGCGATAACTAACTGATGCGGTTGCGGTATCTAACTAACGTCAGCCGGTAACGCGGCTGACACGGTGGCGACTTAACACTCTTCTTACGAGAGGAAACGCAAGCGGAGAAGCTATCTGGCCTCCCCCTACAGGGGGAAGAGAGGGGGTCTCGGTCTTTTATATCACTCCTACAAACATGGTACTGATGAGGAAATGGTGGATGGACATGAGGGTGTAGCCTTTGTTGTGCCAGTCTGTTCCCCATGAGTTTTTGCAGATGAAGTGGAGGACGGGGTTGCCTGTGGCTTTGTCGGTGATGTATGTCATTCCGGTTATTGCCATGGCGTGCTGGTCTGTTGTGGTGTATTGCTCGAATGCTTTTTGCCTTATGGCGGTGATATGTGGTATGTTGCCTTTTAGTGTGCCGTTTTCATTGACGCTGATGTCGAGCTTCTGGTCGGTTATTGGTCGCATATCTCCTTCCCAGTAGATGGGGTGATGGTGTCGGAGGGATGTGATGACTGTGGAGAGCAGGGTGGTGATGGGCACGTTTCGGAAGAGGTGTCGGCTGCGGTTGTCTGGCAGTTCGAGCGGGAAGGCGGTGCCGTAGGGATGGTGTGTGAAGGATGTGAGCCATCGGAAGTGGATGCCTTGGGTGATGGAGCGGCTGAACTGCTGTGGCGTGTAGTGCATGCTGTAGAGGTAGAAGCCTTGTCGCAGGTTGTGTGGAAGGCGTGGCAATGCGGTCTCGACGAGGTTGTCGAGACGATGTAGCTGTGCTTTGGCACGTACTGCTATTTCCACCTTATTATATATATCGCGTGCGAGGGCTTTGGTGCTGATGTTTTCTGAATGATAATTGCTGTATGGCACCATGCCGTATTTGCGCAGCAGTCGGTCTGCTTCCGGTCCGATGCTTCGCATTGAGATTTTCCATTGTGCCTGCGTGAGGTAGCTTTGTCTGGCTTGCTCTTTGAGGTATGCTCTTTCGAGCCATAGTGGTGAGAGGTTTAGTGAGTCTCCGTATTGCTCTATTCTCTCTGTCTCTATGCAGGCGAGGTATGCGTATATCCAGCATGCTTCTTCCTTTCCCTGATCTTTGACTGGCGTTGCGGCGAGTGAGATGAGGGGCTTGCGGTGTGTCTGCGCTGGCTTTGGGTCTGGGCGCTGGCAGGCTGCTGCGGTGGTTAGGATTGCTGCTGCTGTTATTATTATTATGGGGAATTGTTTCATATCGGGCGGTAACGCGGCGGACACGGTGGGAGACCCCCTCTTATCCCCCTGTAGGGGGAGGCTGGATACGTTCTTCGGATTGGGTCTCTTACTTTGTATAAGACATTTATAAAAAGAAGGATGCTTACTCAAGGGAGGTCTCTCTATATAGCCTCCCCCTCACAGGGGGATGAGAGGGGGTCTTCTTACCTTATCATCTCCAGGAGCTGGCGGCCTGTTATCTTTCCGCTAATGTCGGTACCGTCGAGTACGTTTTCGGCGAGGTCACGCTTGCGGTCGTGGAGACGCTTGATTTTCTCTTCGATGGTACCTGCAGAAAGGAAATGATATACTGTGACGGCGTTGTGCTGACCTATGCGATATGCACGGTCTGTGGCTTGCTGCTCGATGGCAGGATTCCACCATGGGTCGAGATGGAAGACGTAGTTGGCGCGTGTGAGGTTGAGTCCGAGTCCGCCAGCCTTGAGGGATATGACGAATACGGGGCATTTACCTTCCTGGAATTGCTCTACGAGCTTCTGCCTTTCTTTCACGCTTACGCCGCCGTCGATGTAGAGATATGGCACTTTCGCTTTGTCGAGTGCTTTCTTTACGATGGACAGGAATGAGGTAAACTGACTGAATACGAGCACTGAGTCGCCACTCTCGACGATTGGTTCGAGGGCTTCGAGGAGTGCTTCCACCTTGGATGTCTTGCCTTTCCATTGCTTTTCGATGAGAGCCGCGGAGCAAGCTGCTTGACGTAGGCGTGTGATTTCAGCGAGGGTATTGATTGATACTTTCTCGGAGCCTTCGCTTTCGAGCATCTGTTCTGCTTTCTCACGTATGATTTCATACACTGCCATTTCTTCATCCGAGAGGTCCACGGTCTGGTATATCTCAGTCTTTTCAGGCAGTTCGGCAAGCACTTTTTCCTTAGTTCGCCTTAGCATGAATGGGTGTACGAGTCTATCGAGGTCCTTTTGCCTTGCTTTGTCGCCCGCAGTTTCGATAGGTAGGATAAATCGCCGACTGAAATCATCGTAGCTTCCGAGCAGTCCAGGATTGACAAACTGGAAGAGATTCCACAGTTCGCCGAGGTGATTCTGCACAGGTGTACCGGTGAGCATGATGCGGTATTTGGTCTTCAGTTGCATGGCAACGCCTGAAGTCTTTGCTCCGCGGTTTTTGATAACGTGTGCTTCATCGAGCACAGCCGTGGTCCATTGCTTCTTAGTGATTTCGTCTTTCACGGAGAGCAGGAGTCCGTATGTGGTGATGATGACGTCTCCAGCTTTGGCATCAGCAATGCAGAGGGAGCGGTTTTGTGAGAAATTGAGAATCTCAACATTGAGCGAAGGGGCGAATTTCTCAAACTCCGTCTTCCAGTTAGGCGCTACAGAAGCTGGCGCTACGACGAGAGCCGGACCTTCCTTTGCCTTGAAGAGCAGGTAAGCGATGGTCTGCACTGTCTTTCCGAGACCCATATCATCAGCGAGAAGTGCTCCAGCCCCCCATGAGTTGAGGCGTGCTATCCATTGGAATCCTTCTTTCTGATATTCGCGCAGCGTGGCTTTGAGGGTGTCAGGGATGTCGGGTTTGTATTCACTTGAGTCTATGATGCGCTGCCTGATTTCCTTTAGTTCGGGATCCACATTGAGCTTCATCTCGCCATAGAGAACGCTTGAGTCAATCAATGCGGCGGAGAAAGGGGAAATCTGGAGCTTTCCATGCGAATGCGCGGCAATGACTTCGAGTGCATTGAGCTGCTTTCGCAGTTTGTCGGATAGCGCAACGAAGTCACCGTCACCGAGGCGTATGAATCGGTTTTTGCTCTGTCCTATGAGTTCGAGAAGCTGCGCCATGCTCAGTCTGGTGTTTTCATCAATCTCCACCGAGCCTTCTATTTCAAACCATCCATTTTCATTTTTCTTCACCGTAGCGCTCCAACTGGATGTGGAGAACGGTGTGCGGATATTGAGTTTGTGTCCTTCAGGCCACTCTATCTGATAGAGGTCAGGCTGTGACAATTCACTGTTTTCCTGACTGTTGTGCTCATTTGTCAGTTTTTCGTTGGCACTACGTATGAAGTCTATGATAGGCAGGAGGTCGTAGGCATCAATCTGGAAGGACTTCTCAGGCGGCAGTATGTCCTCTACACCGTTGACGAGGTCGAAATACAACTCGCGCTCACGGTCGAGATTACGCTCCACCGCCACTCTAATTCCATTCTTTACGTCCATTATGACGTTGCTGCCTTCGCCAGGAATGCACTGTGTTCTGCCCCCTTCTACAGGTCGGCAGAATATGCTGACGACGTAAGCATCTTTGCCTTGTGGGCGCATCTGCAGGGTGATGGCAGACGTGCCTTTGATTTTTTCGAGTGTGGAACCGCCTTCGATGAGTTCAGAATGCACCTCCACTTTTCCGCGAAGACTTTCGAGAAACTTCTTGAGCACTTCCTCAGCTTCGAGCGGGAAGGAGCCAAGGTCGAGGAGTTGGGAGAAGTAAGGACGCAGTTCTGGCTTCATTCTGAGGAAATTGATGCTTGCCGCGCCTCTCGAAATGATTATGATATCCTTTTCTATGTCATCGACAGGCACGTTGCTCTTTATGTCAAATCCCACTCCAGTGGATTCTATGACGAGGTAAGGCATTTCCTCATTGACGGTGACGATGGAGTAAGGGGCATTCTTTCCCACGTAGAGACGGCTCTGATTGACCATCTCCGGGAGCACGTAGCTGAGCTTGATGTAGTTATGATTGAATATGGCATCAGCGCGACAAGCCTGTCGGATTCTTCTGTCCTCCATGCTGAGAAGCGGACTATCGCTGCTGATGAATGTCGAGAGACTGACAGATTTGCCTGCGCTCCATGCTCCGCTCTTGAGTATGGACTGCTGTCTGATTTCGCAAGATTCATCGTAGATATTGCGTATGAAATAGGCGTAGCGCTCCGTTTGCTCCATCATAGGGGCGGTATTGCCACCATTTTGCGACAGTGATTCGAGGACAAGTTCCCACTGCTGCTTGGTATGGATGGAGGAAAGGTGGGTATTACCGTGGTAAGCGGCATTGGCTTTCGCCTTGTCTTCCTCATTCATAGGTACGTATTTGTCGTACTCATTCTTCAGCGCGAGCCATGTAGGAGCGTCATTTGTGTATGCTTCCGATGGGAGGATGTTGGTTTTTCCCGTGTACATAGCCAGGAGTACCATCATCTCTTTCGCCAGTCCTTCCTGGTTTTCGTAGGTAGAATGAATATCTTGCATGTAGCCAGTCCTATTGAGCAAGATGGCAGTCAGGAGCCATGCAGGGTGTATCTCTTCCGCCTTGTTGTTCTCATTGCGTCGGAAGTAATTCTGAATGGTGCGCATGGAAGCCTCGCTGCCTTCCTTTTTGCAACACAGGATGTGGAAGAAATTGCAGATATTGTATGGCAGGAGATTGTAGGAGATGGCGTGATTGAAGTTGTTGTTGAATGCTATTATCACCTGTCTGAATAGCTTTGTGGCTTCATCGTATTTGCCATTGTATGCTTCCATCAATGCCATCAGGAGCATACCCTCGATGGTCTTCTTGGCTTCCATCTTCGTAGGGATGATACCTTCGGCGAGGAAAGCGTAGAGGTCAGCCTTTGCTTTGAGGGCTAAATAGTTTTTATCGGTTGAGAATTTGTAGGAAGAGATGATGCTCAGAATGGTCGATGCGGAATGGTTTGCGCTGGCACTATATGCCTGAAAGAAAAATGTATTCATCAATTCGATGAAAGCGACCTCAGTGATAGAGATGATGAAGTCATGAAATCTCTCTTCGGTGATGACGGGCAGGATAAATTCTACCTCGTTGGAGAATACCTTTTTAGCTACATCTGTGTCTTTGTATTTGCTCTGAATGAATTGGCAAAGCGTAGCCTGAATCTGTGTTTGCGGTGTCTTATATGAGGACATGACCCTTTGCAGGACATCGAGGATGCGGTGTCCATCTTTCGTTTCAAAAAGCCATATCAGCACTTTCACCATGACATCGCTTGATATTTTGTATAGCATATCATGGTGTACGAAACTATATAGGCTTGGCACAATCAGGTAGTGCTCCTTTAATATGCTCTCTGCATCATCTGGCTTGAATTTCCTACTGACATCTTTAAGGCATTGCTTGATGTCTTGCATGGATGATAGAGTGGTGTCGAAGACTGCGAAATATGCCAACATCAATAGCTCAGAGTACTCCATCGGGCTCTCTAATTCGAGAATATCTTTCAGATCTGTGTCCTTTGTTATCACTGTATTTGGGGGGAAAGTATATTATAGTGAAAAGTCTTTTAAATGAAGAATGAAGAATTGGAGTTACCTTTTCTTCTTTTAGTGAAAAGTGAAGAGTGAATAGTGAAGAGTGAAAAATCGCGCTGACGCGGTTGCGGCTTCTAACTGACGTCAGCCAATAATGCGGCTGACACGGTGGCGGACTCTTGTTTTTCCTTTAGTGAAGAGGGAATCGCCCCAATTGCGTCAGCGCGATTTTTCACTATTCACTATTCACTTTTCACTATTCACTTATCATTCATTCATGTGGATTATTTCAATGAGAAAGCTAAAGCGTATGCCTTAATGCGCTTTACCATAGCGAGAAGACCATTGGAACGGGTAGGGGAGAGATGATCCTTGAGTCCTATGCGCTCGATGAAATACAGGTCAGCGTCGAGAATGTCCTGTGGCTTGTGACCGCTGATGACGCGTATGAGTAGGGCTATGATACCCTTTACGATAAGCGCATCGCTCTCGGCAGTGAATATAAGGTTGCCTTCAGCGTCCTGATCACATTGCAACCATACTCTGCTTTGGCATCCATCTATAAGGTTTTGCTCAGTCTTGTATTTCTCATCGAGAGGCTCTTGCTCAGTGCCGAGGTCGATGAGAAGCTGGTATTTGTCCATCCAGTCGTCGAAGGCTGAGAATTCTTCGATTACTTCTTCTTGTAGTTCGTTTATTGACATGGGATAATTATGAATTATGCATTATGCATTCTGAATTATAAATAGCTTGTCGCTTGGACGCACTTTGCCAGGCACGGCGATGCTGATGCGCCATCCTTTCTTTGCTTTTTCCACTGGCTTGAGGTCGAAACGTATCTCTTTGCAGTCGAGATACATGGCACCTGTGGTCGGACCGGTGATGAGAAGGCGGTCGCCTACCTTGAGTTCGTGCGCCTCTACCTGGAATTCAGCTACGCCAATCTTTGAGAAATACTTGATGGTCTTGGCGCAATATACCTTCTTCTCAGTAGCCTTGCTGCCGTAGGAATCATTCCATTCGCCGAGCGTCTGTCCCTGATAATATCCGTCCCAGAAGCCACGATTGAAGACTTTCTTGAGGCGTTCGTCCCATTGATCCTTCTTTTCTTCGGTGAAAGTGCCGTCGAGGACGGAGGCAATAGCTTCCTTATAGCATCTTACTACGGTGTCAACATACTCTGGACCACGTGCACGTCCCTCAATCTTGAACACTCTAACGCCTGCATCCATCATCTTGTCGATGAATCGAATGGTCTTCAAGTCTTTCGGTGACATGATGTATTTATTGTCAATCTTGAGTTCGTTGCCGGTCTCGATGTCGGTAGCATTATATACAGCATCGCTCTCATAGGCTTCCACCTTGTAGCCGCGACGGCATATCTGCACGCATTCTCCACGGTTTGCGCTGCGGTTGGCATTATGGAGAGAGAGGTAACACTTGCCAGAAATCGCCATGCAGAGGGCACCATGACAGAACATCTCGATGCGGATAGGCTTGCCACTTGGTCCGCAGATGTTTTCAGCAATCGCCTGTTCGTGGATTTCTTTCACCTGATCCATGCGCAATTCGCGTGCCAATACCACTACGTCAGCAAACTGTGCGTAAAACCTTAGCGCCTCGATATTAGAGATATTGAGCTGCGTGGATAGGTGAACCTCCTGTCCTACTTTCTGGCAATACATCATTACAGCGACGTCGCTGGCAATGACAGCAGAGATACCAGCTTCCTTTGCCGCGTCGATAATCTCGTGCATTGTAGGAATGTCCTCACCGTAGATGATGGTGTTGACCGTGAGATAGGTCCTTATGCCGTGCTCATCGCAGGTCTTTGCTATCTCTCTGAGGTCGCTGATGGTGAATGTGGATGCAGAGTGTGCACGCATATTCAGCTTCTCAATGCCGAAATAGATGCTGTCAGCTCCTGCATTGATGGCTGCAGCCAGTGACTCGCGCGAGCCTACTGGCGCCATTATTTCGTATAGTTCGTTGTTCATTGCTTTTGTTTTCTTTTCCTTTTTATATCCGCCGGTGACGCAGCGGACACAGTGGCGAGTGGCTTAGAGGCTCCATACCTGTCCGTCTGCGGTGTCTTTTACGATGAAGCCGGCTTCATTGAGGGCATCGCGGATGGCATCGCTCTTAGCCCAATCCTTGTCGGCTTTGGCTTGCGCACGCATATCGAGCACCATATCCATCACCTTAGCGAATGCTTTCTCACGGCTTGGGTCGCCAGCTTCGGCAGTGGTCTTGAGTCCGAGGATGTCCTCAGTCCATGTGTGCATGGTCTTTTCGAGGGTCTCAAGGTCAGCAGCACTAATCTTTGCCTTGCGATCTACGAGCGTGTTGATGGTCTTGCAAGCTTCGAAGAGCAATGATATTACGACCGGAGTCTGGAGGTCATCGTTCATGGCATCATAGAGTTTGCCATTTAGTTCAGCCACGAATTTGCCTACTTCTGGCTGTGAACCCTTAGCAGTCTGTATGCGCTTGATGTCCTTGAGGGCGGTAACCAGTTTGTTATAACCCTTTTCTGCTGCTTCGAGAGCCTCTGATGAGAAATCTACAGTGCCGCGATAGTGGGCGGAAAGGATGAAGAAACGGATGGTCATCGGCGCGAAAGGCTGTGTGAGGAGCGGATGGTTGCCGGTGAAGAACTGGTCGAGAGTGATGAAATTATTGTATGATTTGCCCATCTTCTGTCCGTTGATGGTGATCATGTTATTGTGCATCCAGTATTTCACGGCAGGATGTCCCATCGAAGCCTGTGCTTGAGCTATCTCGCATTCATGGTGAGGGAAGACGAGGTCCATTCCTCCGCCGTGGATATCAAACTCATCACCGAGATATTTTCTTCCCATAGCGGTGCATTCGCAGTGCCATCCTGGGAATCCTTCTTCAGGTTTGAGTCCGTCAGGGTAGTTTCCGTTCATGAGCCAAGGCCAGCGCATGATGTGCTCAGGTGATGCTTTCTTCCAGAGTGCGAAGTCAGCCTGATTCTTTTTCTCTCCTACTCCAGCGAGAGTGTCGCGTGAAGCGTCCTTGATATTTTCGAGAGTGCGTCCTGATAGGATGCCGTATTTGAAGTCTTTGTTGTATTTTTCGATGTCGAAATATACCGAACCGTTTGAGATATATGCATATCCATTGTCGAGAATCTGCTGTACGAGCTGCTGCTGCTCAATGATATGACCGGTGGCATGAGGCTCGATGGATGGAGAGAGGACGTTGAGTTTCTGCATTGCAGCGTTGAAACGGCGTGTGAAATACTGTGCTATCTCCATTGGTTCGAGCTGCTCAAGGCGTGCTTTCTTAGCGATTTTGTCCTCGCCTTCGTCGGCATCATGCTCGAGATGGCCTACGTCAGTGATGTTGCGGACATAGCGCACCTTGTATCCTATGTGCTGAAGATAGCGGTAAAGGATGTCGAATGTGATGGCAGGGCGTGCGTGTCCGAGGTGTGCATCGCCGTAAACTGTAGGTCCGCAGACGTACATTCCTACGTGACCTGGGTTGATTGACTTGAAGGCTTCCTTCTTTCTGGTGAGGGTGTTGTATATCAGGAGGGTTTGTTCCATTGTTTTTTTCTTTTATAAATCAGCCGGTAACGCGGCTGACACGGTGGCGGGTTCTTGTTCTTTCTTTTAGTGAAAAGTGAAGAGTGAAAAGTGAAGAGTGAAAAATCGCGCTGACGCGGTTGCGGATGCTTGAGAATATCTGCTGATGCAGTGACGGGGCTAAAGGTAATCTCCTATTCCCTATTTTCTATTTCCTATTCCCTAAAGTCTGCCAGTCTCTTGCTTTTAGCTCATTTGCAGCATTCTTTCGATAGGCTTAACGGCGTCTTTTGCTATGTCTGCCGGCACTTCCACTGTAGGCCATTCCTGCTTCAGGGTGTTGTAGAGCTTGCGGAGAGTGTTCATTTTCATGTAGTCACACTCGTTGCATGAGCATCCGGCGCCTCCTTCTGTCACTTCAGGAGGAACTGGGATGAATGTGGTGTCAGGACAACAGCGCTGCAATTCGTGCATGATACCAGCTTCGGTGGCTACGATATATGTGGCGTTAGGGTTTGCTTTAGCATATTTGAGCATATCAGCGGTAGAGCCTTTCACGTCAGCCAGGGCGAGGATAGGAGCCTTGCATTCGAGGTGTGCCATGATGATGGCGTCAGGATTATCCTTCTTCAGCCTGACGATTTCATCGGCAGAGAAGCGCTCATGGACGTGGCAACCACCGTTCCAGAGCGTCATATTGCGTCCTGTCACGGAGTTGATATATGATCCGAGGTTATAGTCGGGACCGAAAAGTATCTGTGCATCCTTAGGCAACTGGTCGATGACCTTCTTAGCATTGCCAGATGTTACTACGACATCAGTGAGCGCCTTTGTAGCAGCAGTGGTGTTGACATACTGCACTACCATATATCCAGGGTGCTTCTCTTTCCATTCTTTGAGGTCTTTAGCCGAGCAAGAGTCAGCGAGCGAGCATCCAGCGTTGAGGTCAGGACTGAGCACGAGCTTGTCAGGTGAGAGCAGTTTGCATGTTTCTGCCATGAAATGCACTCCGCACATGACGATAATCTTCGCGTCGGTCTCGGCAGCTTTACGAGCGAGAGCGAGCGAATCACCTACGAAGTCAGCCACTTCCTGTATTTCTCCTACGGTATAATAATGGGCGAGGACTATGGCATTCTTTTCTTTGCACATACGTCTGATTTCGGCTTTGAGATCAGTACCCTCTGCTACGGGCTCGTCGATGTAGCCCAGTTCTTTCCATTTGTTGTCCATATATGTTATTTATTTGATTTCGGTTTAATTCTGCAAAAGTACTAATAATATTTCTTATTTCAAAGAAATAACATCAAAAAAGCCCCTTTATCAAGTTGGTATTTAGGTGAAAATTAGTAAAAAAATCCAAATGATGTGTATTCTTTTCGTATATTCTTTGTACATTTGTGGATGCGAAATGCGCTTCCGTTCATGTTCGGGTGGCGGTATTATTTTAGAAATCAACCAATTATAAGTATAGAATATGAAAAAAGCATTATCACTTATGGTATTAGCGGCATCCCTTCTGCCAATGTCAGAAGCTGATGCACAAGTAAAGTTTGGTGTAAAAGGCGGTTGGAATGTCAGTTCATTGAAGCTTAATGACAATATGTTCACCTCCGACAACAAGAATGGCTTCTTCATAGGTCCGATGATGAAGGTGTCACTTCCTCTGACAGGTCTTGGCTTTGACGTCTCTGCTCTCTATAATCAGAGAGAGGCAAAGATGCATTATGCCAGTGATGTGGTAGGCGACGGTGACCTCAGCCTTCGCACCACTATCAAGCAGAAGACTATCGATGTGCCTGTAAATCTGCGTTATAGCATTGGTCTTGCAAGCATGGCAAATGTGTATTTCTTCGGTGGTCCGCAGTGGTCAATCAACGTTGGCGATGAGAATTTCAAATGGGATTCCGTCAGCAGTTATACACTGAAGAAGAACACTCTGAGCTTCAATATCGGTGCCGGTCTCACTTTCCTCCAGCATATTCAGGCTTCAGTAAACTATAATCTTGAGGCAAGCAAGTCAGGTAAGATGGAGATAGAGCGTTTAGATGATGGTGACTGGGTGAAGGGTCGCAATCATACTTGGCAGGTTTCTTTGGGATATTGGTTCTGATGCCCCCCTCCTGTCCCCCCTGGGGGGATGATAGGTTACTGACTGCCGGCTTGAGATTTCTGTCGCAAGTCGGTAACAAACCATCACAAGTCGGAAACTAACTAAAGAAAAGCCCCTCCAGGGAGGGGTTTGGGGAGGGCTTGGTCTCTATCTCACCACCCCAATCCGTGTGACCACGCCGCTTTTGCCCTCAGAAGTGGCGATGCAAACCATGTAAACGCCGGATGCTACAGGCTTTCCATTGCTGTCGCAACCGTCCCAAGTGAATGTGCCACCGTTGGAACGTCCGCTTGCCACAAGGCTACCGCTGGCAGTAGTAATCTTGATGTCAGCGTCATAGGAAAGACCTCGGACGGTGATAAGTCCGGTATAGTCGGGCGTGACGGGATTAGGATAGGCATATACGTTGTCCTTGTCCATCACATCCACCGCTTCGGAAGCGTCTGAGCGATAGGAGCAAAGTCCCTTTGTGGTACCTATATATACGTCGCCCCGGCTTTGATCGATGGTAATACCCATGATATCATCTGACAAAAGCGGAGAGTTATCAGAAGTGAAATGATACTCCTGAGTGATATTATCTTGACCTATGACATAGATTCCGTTGCCGTTGGAGCCAAACCACTTTCGGTTTGCTCCGTCGATAGCCATGCAATAGATGTCGATGCCGGAGAGAAGGTAGTCGGCGAGGTTAGTGCCGTCATTGCGGGGTACCTTCACCTGATTCCAGATTACATTGCTATCATCGCCTATTTTATCCTTTTCGAGCATGAGCGGTCCCACGTCTGTGCCTATCCATATATTGCCGTCGCGGTCCTCCGCAGCGCAACGTACCTTGTTGATAGTCAGCGAGGTGCCATCTTCATTCACGAAAGAACTGTACGAATAGCGGGTGTCCGTCTTAGGGTCATAGCAGTTGAGCGAAGGCTTCCACCAGTGATTGTTACACCACCAGAGTCTGCCTTTACTGTCGAAAAACATATTCTTGGCATAACCGAGCGAGACATCATTGTATATCCACTTATCATCCTTGTAGGAAGTCAATTCTCCACTCTTTGAAATGGAGAAAAGTCCCACTCCGTCAATGGCTTGCGAAGCAAATAGCCATAGCGTTCCATCATTGGCATAGCTTATTGTGGAAGGCAGGATATACTTGGGATTGTCCTTCGCAGCCGTCTTTATAGGAGAGTTTTCACTTACATAATATGCCCCGAGATTACCGTCGCTATAATCATATAATGCGTATTTTGCACCGACTGAGATATGCTTCGGGTCGGCAGGAGCCACGTCAATGTCCATCATATTATTATACTCCGGCACCCCTGTCTTTGCTTTTATTGCCCCATCATCATCGGACAGGAAAGTCCATTTATCGTTCTTGATGTCATAGATATGCGGAACGTCATAGCCGACGTTGCCCCAACTATTTCCGAGTACGGCATAAAGGCAATCGTTTTTCACCTTCATAATGCCAAATGCCAACTGTCGTGGACCGTCCGGACGCATCTTTTCCATGCGCTTGGCGAGTTCTTGGTCGATGGTCTTTGAGGGGAAAAGTCCGCTGGTCTGACCGCTATATTCCGCCCATTGCGTCCTGTCCACGAGGTTGCTGCTGAGCGAAGCCTTCATGATAGAGCCGTTCTTCGCTTTTGCATATATGCTGCCGTCCTTTATGGATGTCTGTAAAATGCTCTTGTTCAATATGTAAGAGTCGCTGATGAGGCTGTTTTTCACGTCCAATTTCACAATGCCGAAGGCGGTAGAGATATACGCATATTGTGCAGAAACGTCGATGCCGTTGATGGATTTGTCGAGTGTAGTGGATTTATGGTAGAGGTCAGGCACGTTAGTGACGTCGCCGTCCTTGGTCATGAGGTCGATGTTGGAGTTGTCATAGACGATGACGAGCCTTCGCGCCACGCTGTTCCATGCTATCTGTGCAATGCCGGTGTCATTCAGTCCCGTCAGTTTGTCGTATGTCGTTACGCTCCAGTCCTTTGCGTTGACGCGATAGATATTTCCCGAGGAGAGCACGAAGATGCAGTCGGGAGCCACAGAGTCCACCGCCTGCGTATCGCCGTAAGCAGGGAAAATCTTCCATTTCCCCGTGCTCTGCGCTGAGGAATGGAGGGCGAAAAGGATGGTCAAAACCGTAATAATCAGATGCTTCATGTCTAAATAACGTAAGAAAAGGGGAAATATTACACTGTGCACGTTATATATACTATAAGTAATGTGGAGTGTTCACTTTTGCACATTTTCCTTGCCTTTGTGTAAAAAAATCCATTATTCTTACATTATTTAATAATAAATGTTTACCTTTGCAACCGATTTTACAAAAAAAATAATACAAAAATCTAAATAAATATGTACACTACTATCACCGCTGCAGAAGCAGCATCACTGATTAAGAATGGTGATTCCCTCGGACTGAGCGGATTTACACCAGCAGGAACTCCAAAGGCAGTAACTCGCGAATTGGCCAAGATAGCCGAAGAAGAGCACGCTAAAGGCAATGAATTCAAGGTAAACCTCTTCACTGGAGCATCTACGGGACAGTCAACAGACGGTGTCCTCAGTGAGGCTCACGCTATTGGCTTCCGCGCTCCTTACACCACCAATCCAAGCTTCCGCAAGGCAGTAAACCTCAACGAAATACGCTATAATGACCTCCATCTCTCCATGATGGCGCAGGACCTCCGCTATGGATTCTATGGCAAGGTAAACTGGGCTATCCTCGAAGTGTCAAAGATAGAAGAATGCGGTGAAAACTATCACGTATATCTCACTGCGGCAGGCGGTATCGCTCCTACCGTAGCACGCATATCCGAGAAGGTGATTCTCGAGCTCAACTCATTCCACAGCGACCGCACCGGACTCATTCAGGACGTCTATGAGCCTCTCGATGCGCCTTTCCGCCAGCCTATTCCTATCACTAAGCCAAGCGACCGCATCGGTAAGCCTTACGTGGAAATACCTAAGAGCAAGGTAGTTGGAGTGGTAGAGTGCAACCTCCCTGACGAGGCTCGCGCATTCAAGGGCAGCGATCCTGTCACAGATCAGATTGGTGCTAACGTAGCAGCATTCCTCCTCAATGATATGAAGCGCGGCGTTATCCCATCATGCTTCCTCCCATTGCAGAGCGGTGTGGGCTCTACTGCAAACGCTATCCTCGCAGCACTCTCCAAGGACCAGAATATCCCTGACTTCAATGTATATACCGAAGTGCTCCAGGACTCTATCGTAGATATGATGCTCACAGGACGTGTGAAGGACGCTTCTACCTGCTCACTCACCGTAAGCAACGAGTGTCTCGCCAATATCTATGACAATATTGATATGCTCAAGCATCGCCTCACACTCCGTCAGTCTGAGATCAGTAACTCTCCAGAGGTAATCCGCCGTCTCGGAGTCATCGCTATCAATACCGCTATCGAAGTGGATATCTTCGGAAATGCAAACTCTACCCACATCTCTGGTACTAAGATGATGAACGGTATCGGTGGTTCAGGCGACTTCGAGCGCAACGCATACATCAGCATCTTCACCTGCTCAAGCGTAGCAAAGGACGGTCTCATCTCTTCTATCGTGCCATTCGTAAGCCATCAGGATCACTCTGAGCACGACGTCAACGTCATCGTAACAGAGCAGGGCGTAGCAGACCTTCGTGGCAAGTCACCTATGGAGCGCGCTCACCTCATCATCGAAAACTGTGCTCACCCTGACTATCGCCCATTGCTCCGCGATTACCTCAAGATAGCTACAGGCGGTCAGACACACCACAATCTCCCATGCGCATTCGCATTCCACGACACTCTCCGTCGCAAGGGCGATATGCACCTCACCGACTTCGCTGAGTACGTGAAGTAAATAGTTAGGTAATAGGAAATAGGTAATAGGGAATAGGAGATTACCATCTTTAGGTAATAGGGAATATATAATAGGTAATAGGAGATTACCTTTGCTACTTGTGGATTTTCGTTTGGATTATCTCAGACACACAATGGTAATCTCCTATTTTCTATTCCCTATTCCCTATTCCCTGAATGAAGAAAAACTTACAATCTGAAAGCATAGATATTGCAATGTAATATCTATGCTTTCGTCGTCTAATAACTATGCTTTTACCTCCCAATAACTATGCTTTTACCTCCGCCCCCCATTTTCCCCTCTTCCCAATAATAATCGTAACCAAATGCGCCCTAAAACTTACAATCTGTAACTCAAGTTTCGCAGTAGCTAACATGCTACTAATCAGTAATAAAATATCAATAAATAAAAATAAACAAATATATTTTTATATATTTTTTCTTTGTTTTTCTCTATTGATATTTTTCACTTCCCCACGGCAGTGGGGACTGAGGGGCATCTTTTACCAAAGGAAACAACTTTTTTGTCATATATCTTTGTGTTTTCAAATCTTTTTGTTACTTTTGCCCCCCGAAAGCGACAAGCAAAGAGCCACCGTGTCAGTCGCGTTACCGGCTGATATAAAGAAGCCCCCAATAGAGACCGGAGCGGGCACATTTTATGGTGGTAATTTATAGAACCACCACTTTAATATAAACACAAAAAACAAATGAAAGTAGGATTATTCATCCCCTGTTACGTAGATGCCCTATATCCACATGTAGGCATTGCCACATACAAACTGCTCAAGCAGCTCGGAGTGGAAGTGGAATACCCGCAGAAGCAGACGTGCTGCGGACAGCCAATGGGCAACGCAGGCTTCCAGCAGAAAGCCGAAAAACTTGTGGAAGACTACGACAAGCTCTTCGCTGAATACGATTACGTAGTAGCACCAAGTGCATCATGCGCCGCATACGTACGATTCTTCCATCCAGGCATAGTCAAGCATGAATGCCGCACGGCACAGAAGACAATGGACGTAGTAGAGTTTATCCACGATGTCATAAAGCCAAAGGCATTGCCGTGGGCAAAGTTCCATCATAAGGTAAGCCTGCACAATAGTTGCCACGGCGTCCGTGAGCTCGGACTCTCATCACCGTCAGAGCGTAACATTCCGCGCTTCAATAAGATAAAAGACCTCCTGCAGATGGTGGAAGGCATAGACATCAGAGAGCCGGAAAGAGTGGATGAATGCTGCGGATTCGGAGGTATGTTCTCCATCGAAGAGCCTGACGTGTCAGCAAGAATGGGACACGACAAGATAGCACGACACGTAGCCACAGGAGCAGAATACATCACAGGACCAGACTCCTCATGCCTCATGCACATGCAGGGACTCCTCAAAAAAGACAAGCAACAGGACAAAATCAAGTTTATTCACGTAGTAGAGATATTGGCTAACGGACTATGAGCACTAAGCATTCTATAGCGGCAGAGAGAGTAAACAGAAACCCTGAATGGGTAACACGACACGACCAGACTTTCTGGAGCGTGAGAGAAAAGCGTGACATACAGGCACATGGACTCCCGGAGTGGGAACAGTTGCGCGAGGCGGCAAGCCAAATCAAGAAGCATACCGTCACACACCTCGCTGACTATCTCGAGACATTCGAGCGTAATGCCACGGCAAACGGAGCCATCGTACACTGGGCAAAGGACGCAGATGAGTACAACAGCATCGTAATGCAGATACTACGACAGCACAACGTCAAGAAAGTAGTAAAAGGAAAGTCAATGCTCACAGAGGAATGCCACCTCAATGACAATCTCATTGCCAACGGCATAGACGTAGTGGAGACAGACCTCGGAGAGAGAATACTGCAGCTCATGCACCTCGCGCCGAGCCATATCATCATGCCTGCCATTCATATCACGCGTGAACAGGTGAAAGAGACTTTCCAGGAGAAAGGCATACTCGAAGCTAACGGACAGCAAGGAGCCGACAGCATGGGCGTGGCAGACAAGACAACGCTCGAAGAAAAAGCCGACCCTACATATCTCACAAGATGTGCAAGATACCATCTCAGAGATAATTTCATGACAGCTGAATGCGGAATGACAGGTGCAAACTTCGGCATAGCCTCTACAGGAGAAATAGTAGTATGCACCAATGAGGGAAATGCAGATATGAGTACATCAGTGCCAAAACTGCATATAGCCAGCATAGGACTCGAAAAAATCATACCCGACTATGACGCTATGGGAGTATTCCAGAGACTTCTCGCACGCCACGGCACTGGACAGGCCACCACTGTCTTTACATCCCACTTCCGCAAACCAAGGCCAGGAGGAGAATTCCACATCATTCTCGTGGACAACGGCAGAAGCGATATCCTCGCCAACGAAGACCACTGGCAGACACTCAAGTGCATGAGATGCGGCGCTTGTATGAATACATGCCCAGTATATAGACGCTCAGGAGGATACTCCTACACATATTTCATACCAGGACCTATCGGCATCAACCTCGGTATGCTGAAGGATAAAGACGCTAATTACCACAACTGCTCAGCTTGCTCGCTATGCTGTTCCTGCGACAATGTATGTCCAGTCAAAGTAGATCTCTCCACACAGATATACAAATGGCGACAGCAACTCGACAGTTTCCATCATGCCGACCCAATCAAGAAGACCATGTCAAATGGCATGAAAGTGCTCTTCGAGCATCCATCGCTATACGCCACAGTCCTGCGCTTCGCACCTTTGGCTAACACAGTGCCCGCTTTCATCACAGGTATCAAGCTCAATGCATGGTGTAAATACCATGCAATGCCTGTCTTTGCAAAGGAATCATTCCACACACTATGGAAGAAAGGAAAAATAAAATGACAACGAAAGAACAAATACTGCAACGTCTCCGCAACAATACACGAGAGACATACCCAATGCCAGACCTCTCATTCCAGAAACTAACATTCGATGACCCAGTGGCGGAATTTATCCATCAGACCACTACCACGGCAGGAGCGCACATCATCGAAATGCAGCCAGGCGATGACATCAATGCCATTATCCGCAAAGCATATCCAGAAGCCAAGGTCATAGCAAGCAATCTGCCAGGCATAGACGCCAGCATCAATCCCGATGAAGTGGCTGAAGCGCAAGACCTTGACGGCACAGATGTAGGCGTGGTCGAAGGAGGAGTGGCGTGTGCAGAAAACGCTTGCGTATGGGTGCCGATGAATATGAAGCAGAAAGTCATCCTTTTCATCTCCGAAAACATTGTCATCATCGTTCATCGTGACAACATAGTGAGCAATATGCACCAAGCATACGAATGGCTGAAGACACGCGGTTCAGGCATACCAGGTCAGCAAGACACCTCCCTCTACGGCTTCGGATGCTTCATTTCAGGACCATCCAAGACGGCAGACATCGAGCAAGCCCTCGTCTATGGCGCACAAGCCGCAAAGGGACTCACCGTTGTGCTTGTGTAAAAAACAGACCCCCTCTCGTCCCCCTGTGAGGGGGAAGCCAGATACAGAGGCCTCCCTTGAGGAAGAGACGCAAGGCCGAAGAACGCATATAGCCTCCCCCTCACAGGGGAATAAGAGGGGGGGCCGCCACTGTGTCAGCCGCGTTACCGGCTGATATAATTATGAATTATGAATTAAGAACTATGCATTACGAGTATCTTCTCCTCCTGATAGCCCTAATGGCATCATGCGTAACCAAGACATCCAATGACGCAGAACAGCAAGAAGCCACTGAGATACAGTGGGAACACTACGCTTTCGCCGACTCCAGTTACTATGGACAAGTGGAAATGAAAGCCACAGTGCCAGTAGCTACCGACAGCGTCACGCAGGCGATACGCGACTCTCTCATCGCTATCATCCAGCGAAATGCCACACGTTTCCTACCTACCGAGGGCAATACGCCAGTCATCAAGCCATACCAAGGCAACGACTCCACGCTCAAAGCCATACTGACATATTACGGAAAAGAAGTGTTGGCATATATGAATAAGGAGAACAAAGCCATCATCGACGACTATATAGAACGCATCAGTCAGGACACCACCATGACACAGCAGCAGATAGAGGATGCAAAAGAAGTCAGACCACAGTGGGTTTACTCCATGGATATCGCGCTGCAAGACACCGACTCCATCTTCATCTCATTCAATGATGAGGAATACGGCTTCTGGGGAGGAGCACATGGTGGCGTATTAGGCGATGGAGTAGTCACATTCCGAGCAGACAACGGTGAGCGACTGCGCTCCATCATCCGCTCTGACGCAGTCATAAAGATGCAGCCACTCATCAAGAAAGGACTAAAAAAATACTTCCAAGAGCAGGGCGAACAGCTCCCTAACGACTATCAACTCATGCAGATGCTCATGCTCCCAGACCAGTCAGGCATCATACCATTGCCAAAACAATATGAGCCTTACCCGTCAGCAGACGGCATAGTATTCACTTACGCACAATATGAGATAGCCTGTTACGCAGCAGGGATGCCAACTTTCACCATCCCTTACAGCGATGTACAGCCTTTCCTCAGTGATGAGTTTAAGAAATATGCCAAGTAAAAAAAGCCCCTCAGTCCCCACTGCAATGGGGACTGAGGGGCTTTTTATTGCTTGCGAAAGTTGATAGCAAAATGTCAAATATACAAGTTGATTGTGTGAAAATAGATTTCAAAAATACAGTTTTATGGATTCTTAACACATCTCTGTAATATGTATGTGCGAAGAATTTATTAAATTTGCAATTAAAGTGAGTGAATTTTCATTACGAGTTCGCTAATAAATATTTGTTATCATATGATAAAAGAGCTAATTATTCGTGATTTCTTCTCGTTTAAGGGAGAGCACACTATCGAATTGAACACAGGCGTAAATATCCTTGTGGGTGTTAATGGAAGCGGTAAGACATCCTTTCTAAATGCTATTACTATGCTTTATGAAGGCATAGCAGGCGGTGGTTTATCTTCTTTATTTCGTCAATGGGGATCATACAACGCAATAGTTAATGCGTGTGGAGAACAAAAGCCTGATTGTTTTAGTGTGACATACGTTTTCGATGCAGATGTATTGAGAAAAGTAGTTCCTGCTTCTCCATTCAAGAAGGATGTATATTACAAGATAACTGTATTCCCTATAGGTGATGGTACCAATTATACTCTCTGTGAAACGCTTTATTCTGAGGATAACAAAGGGAAGAAAAAAACATTCAGTTATCTTGAATTCCGTAATGGAATCGGACAAATCTCTGTTCGTACAAAGAGTGGTATAGAAGTGGAAAAATATGATGGCGGTATGCTGTCTGCTCAAGAACTGGTACTTAGGCAGATTACCGATCCACAAAGATATCTACCATCTTTTGTTGTAAGAGAAGCGATTAGTGCAATTGCTGGATATTCTAAGTTCAATTTTGATAAAGTTCGTCAGCCTGCCGATGCCAATGATGTTAAACGCTTGATAAGCACAGGTGAAAATCTAACTCACTTGCTCAGTAATCTTAATAACAACTACACGTTCCAGTATGAAAAAATAAGAGAATGCTTGAGCGACATAAATCCAAATTTTACAGGAATCGGTTATAACGTTTTCGGTAACAGATTGTACCTTTCTCTGCGTGAAAAAAATCTTTCGCATGCCATAGATGCTCTTCATATGTCTGATGGTACATTGAAGTACTTGCTTTTATTGAGCATCTTCCATAATCCTCAGAGAGGTACACTTGTTTTTATTGACGAACCTGAATCATGTTTGCATCCAGATATGATTCGTTCTGTTGCGAAAATGATGAAGATGGCAGCAAAGACATCACAGATTATTGTGGCTACGCATTCAGCTCTCTTATTGAATGCTTTCGAACTGGATGATATTTTGGTATTTGAAAAGAATGACAAGAACGAAACCCAAATAATACGTTATAGCGAAGATGATTTTGGGGATCGTGAGGATGAATTGCTCCCTGGTCAGTTATGGTTGAATGGTGAGATTGGTGGCAAAAGATGGTAGTCAATGTGTACGTAGAAGGTGGTGTAATCAACGATAATGTTAATGCCACGACAATCAATAATTCAGAGGCTTTACGCGAGGAACTCAATCGATTCATGCAACGAGCGTTAAATCGCAATGACATCAGCGTTGTGGTAAAAAAATGCTCGGGCTATAAAGAGGCTGTCAAACAATTTATCAATGCTACGGAAGAGGAGGACAACTATTTAGTGTCTACTGAATAATTTATAACACTCTGATATTTAAGTTAATATAAC
>SAMEA104315432__coassemble_247_pt1 | contig 29901 bp, 22 predicted proteins | sample SAMEA104315432__metabat2_low_PE_031 | metagenome-assembled genome bin SAMEA104315432 (sample SAMEA104315432) | gut metagenome | biome: Monkey gut; feature: monkey-associated habitat; material: faeces | place: China | collected 2013
GGTCTACGTCCGCTACCCTCTGTCTGTGACTAAAAATTAATTCAGCAGACCCTAATTAGTTTAATTGGTTGTTGGTAGTAGGTTATTGGTTGTAGGTTGTGGGTTATTGGTTATCGGTTATTGGTTATCGGTTATTGGTTTCCATAGTCTCCATAGCCTTGCCTTCGGATTTCTTCCTACCAACACCACCTCATAAAAAAACAATAAAATTATGAAAATACATCATATCATAAGCGCATTGGCATTAGCAGGAACTGTGGCTTTTGGCTTCTCTTCCTGTATCTCCGATGATAGCGAACTGGGCTCTAACAATCTCCCTTCGCTGCAGATAGCCGGAGCTGGTGCCACAGAGATGCCAAAATATAATATCTATCTGGGCAATGAATGCGTCATAAAGCCACAAATCACATACGATGGAGGCAATGAAAGCGAACTGAAATATTCATGGAAAATCGGTTCATACGCTAACGGAATGAAGGGCGAACTCACAGAAGTCAGCACCGATACTGAACTGCATTACAACTTTGATAAGGGCGGTTCTTACTACGTTCACCTCACCGTGACCGATGGTAAAGTGGGTAAGGTCGTGGAATATCAGGTAAATGTAAACCGCACTTTTGAGGAAGGATATATGCTTACCTCCACCGATGCCGACGGAAAGGGCAATCTCGTCTTCGTAAAGATTATGACTCCGGAGGAAATAGCTGCCGGACAGGAGCCTGTCATCATGGAGCATAGCATGGAAAAGATGAATAGCAACGTGTCAGAGAATGGACTGATAAACGCTATACTCTGCAAACTGCAACTCGGTTACAATGAGTATCTCACCCGTCTTTGCGTTGCTACTGAGAAGTCTTGCTACATCCTTGATCCTAATAACATGACTGTCATCTCTCAATTAAACTTTGATGACCTCATCCCAGGATTCAAGGCTACAGACTTTATCCCTGATTCTTACGCGCCATACGCTTATGATGCGGAGAAAAAGAAGTTCGCTCACATCGAACTCACATACCTGTTCCCTTATTCCAAGGAGTCTTTCACCAACTGCCATCCTGAGAAATTCATTATCAGCAAGTACTCTTCATGGGGCAATGAAGCGCTTTGGACTTTCTATCTGAACTATACTGACAATAAAGTGATAATCTATAGCCCATACGCTGCATACTTTGGCTACAACACCGACTTCCCAGATACAGAGAACTTCTTTGATGGTCATTCCATTATCACTGCCTTCTATGGCGATAGTCCTAATGCAAACTATATCACTCCTTCATATTTCTTGACACGTAATAACCAGAACGGAGATATTACACTCTGGACTGATGCAGAAGATAGCTACTTCTATAAGCAGGAAAATCTTACGACTCAGGCGTTCACTCCTACGGCTAACACTGCTGTTCCTGAAAAGGGCACCACCTTCGTGGTATCTCCTAAGCAGCAACGCTACTTCTACCCGCTGAATAATAGCGTGTACGTATTACTGCCAAAGTCAGACTTTGCTTTGCCAGAAAAGAGCCAGTATGCCATCCGTTTTGGAGTTGATGAGGAGGTGACTTTCCTTGATGTCAATTTCACTACTGATGAACTGTATGTTGCCACCTACAACAAGACATCAAAGCGCGGTAGCTTCTACATCTACGACTGTAAGGATGTGCGCACCGACAATGGCGCAAACGTGAAGCCAAAGGCGGAGTATCGTCACTGCGCTGGCAAGATTTCCAACATCATCTACAAGCCAAGCGTGCAGTAATCTTTACCTCTTTGGTAGGTATATAGAAACGACAAAGCCAGCATCTTTCGGGTGCTGGCTTTGTTGGTATTATTGGGATTGCTCCTCAAAAGGCACGCGATAGGTGCATCCGCTTGCCCAGTTGCTGCATCCGTATGCTGTCTTTCCCTTGATGACGGTGCCTTTTCCGCATAGCGGACAGACGGAGCCTACGACCGGAGACGAGGAAGCTTGGGGCGCTGACTTGGCGCTGGCTTTCGCTTGGCGTGGCGCTTTGGCAGGCTTGACAGCCTTTTTCTTCTGCTTCTTGTCTTCCTCTGGGTCGATGACGGTGACGCGACGGTTGCTGTTATCGGAGAGCACTTGGCAGACGATGGCTTGGATCTGCGCTTTCAGTTCGTTGATAAAGAGTCCTGGATTATACGTCCTATGCTCTATATCGCGTAGTTTTTTCTCCCAGATACCTGTGAGTTCAGGACTCTTCAGCAGTTCTTCCCTGATAAGTTCTATCAGTTCGACACCCGTAGGAGTGGCAACAAGGTTTTTCCTTTCCTTGCGAATATAATGGCGACGAAACAGCGTCTCGATGATGGCAGCGCGGGTGGAAGGGCGACCTATGCCGTTTTCCTTCATGGCATCACGCAGTTCATCATTATCCACAAACTTGCCTGCCGTCTCCATAGCACGCAGCAGGGTGGCTTCGGTGTATGGTTTTGGAGGCTGGGTCCACTTCTCCGCCAGTGACGGAACGTGGGGACCATGCTCTCCCTTGGAGAATATCGGGAGCGAAGAGGAAGAAGAATTATCGTCGATAGCTTCGTCTTCATTCTCTTTCACCGCAGTCTTTCTGAACACTACCTTCCATCCTTCATCGACAATGACGCGACCAGAAGTGCGGAAAAGTATCTTCTTGCCATCCTCTGCATAAGGCGTTACATCGGCAGAGGGAGCTGATAATGGCGCTTCACCCATGACGGTGGTGGTCTCAAACTTCATATCGGGATAGAAAGCGGCGATGAAGGCGCGTGCCACAAGGTCGAATACATTGCGCTCTGCGTCAGACAAGCCCTGCGGAGGAACGCCTGTCGGGATGATGGCATGGTGGTCGGTGACCTTTGAGGAGTCGAATACTTTTTTGCTTTTCTTCAATGGTTTGCCACCAATAGTCTTGATAAGGTCAGCGTATGGCGCCTGTCCGCCAAACTGAGTCTTATATAGTCCGTTCATGGTCTGCGGACATTTGGCATATATATCGTCAGAGAGGAATGTGGTATCTACGCGTGGGTAGGTGGTAAACTTCTTCTCATAGAGCGACTGAATGAGCTGCAGGGTGAGGTCGGCACTGTAACCGAACTTCTTATTGCAGTCAACCTGTAGCGACGTGAGGTCATAAAGGCGTGGCGGAGCCTCGGTACCCTTCTTCTTTGAGATAGATATCACGGTGAAATCATTATCCTTTATGGAGTCGAGCACAGCCTTTCCTGTCTCTTCCGTCTGAAATTCTATCTGGCGAAAGATGGGTCCTTTGGACTTCATAGTTTTACCTTCCTTTGCAACTGCCTCTATCTCAGCTCTTTCTTCAGCCTCTGCGTCCTCATCATGAGCGATAGCATTAAACTTGGTATCGCGGTAAATGGTGGACAACACCCATGACTGTCGAGGCTCAAAGCATTCTATCTCCTTCTGCCTATTGACGATCATGGCGAGCGTAGGCGTCTGCACTCTACCGATGGAAAGCACCTGTCCGCTCCTTCCATCAGGTCTATATTTCAGTGTATAGAGTCGAGTAGCGTTCATGCCAAGGAGCCAATCGCCTATGGCACGTGAGAGTCCTGCGAGATATAGAGGCTCATACTCGCTCTGATCCTTAAGGTTTTGGAAGCCTTCACGTATGGATTCCTCGGTTAGAGAAGATATCCAGAGACGCTTTACGGGGCATTTAGCTCCAGCCTTCTGCATCACCCAGCGCTGGATGAGTTCACCTTCCTGTCCAGCATCACCACAGTTGATGATGCTATCAGCATTCTGCATCAGTCTCTCTATGACGGCAAACTGAGCCTTGATGCCGCTGTCGTCCTTGAGTTTGATGCCGAATCTTGGCGGAATCATCGGCAGAGCCGCGAGCGACCACCTTTTCCACATAGGGGTATAGTCGTCCGGTTCCTTCAGTTCACATAAGTGACCGAAGGTCCATGTCACCTGGTATCCATTGCCTTCCATATATCCTTGGCAGGCAGAAGTGGCACCAAGTACTTTCGCAATATCCTTAGCTACGCTTGGTTTCTCGGCAATGCAGACTATCATTTCGCTGTATCTTTAGGGCTACGTTTATCTCTATGGTATGAACGATATTCGTCCAGTTCGATTTCTTTCTCAGATTCTGTCAGCACCTTGTCGTGTGGCAGGTGGAACTTCATATATTTTATGTTGAGTCCTCGCTCTATCCACATCGCTTCATAGTAGGTCTGAATATTCAGGATTTTCCTTGTCTCGTCGTCGATTCCTTCAGTGTGATAGAGGTCTTCGGTGCGGAAGAGCACGTCGAGGGCATTGTGTTCCACCATATACGTGGTGTATGTGAAGAGGAAATTAGAGTCAGTCTTGAGATGTATGATGCCATTATCGACGAGGAAACGTCTGTATCTCTCCAGGAAGAAAGTGGAAGTAAGGCGCTTGTGCACATTCTTCATCTGCGGGTCGGAGAAGGTAAGCCATATCTCCTGCACCTCATCCTTGGCAAAGAAGCGGTCGATTATCTCGATATTGGTGCGTAGGAAAGCCACGTTCTTGAGTCCTGCTTCGAGCGCTTGCGTAGCTCCGGTCCACATTCTTGCGCCCTTGATATCCACTCCGATGAAATTGATTTCAGGATATAATCTGGCGAGTTCTACGGTATATTCTCCCTTTCCGCATCCCAATTCGAGCACGATAGGGTTGTCATTATGGAAATACATCTCTCTCCAACGGCCCTTCATTTCGAAAGGAACATTGTCAACGACAGAGAATGGATATTGGAACACATTCTCATAGCGTTCCATATCAGCGAATTTTGCAAGTTTACCTTTGCCCATAGTTTTCAGGTTATTGTTTTTGGGGGGTTGTGTAAAAAGGCCCACAAACCCCCTCTAATCTCCATTTCTGAGAGATTAGAGGGGGTCCGGGTCCATATATCATCGGGCTTTGAGGCAGGTGATCCATATTATTTTCATAATGAATAGATAACAATAATCTGTCATCTTTATCATCTAAAAATAATTATGTCACCAGATTCATGCCCTTTTAATCTATCACTACTCGAGTCCAGTGGTGGACATCAGGCTCGATGCCATACTGGATATTGCGTAGTTTGGTGAAGAGTTTCTCCGACCAAGGTCCCGGTTTATCTCCGAAGACGTAAGACTTACCTGTCTCTACATCGTCAATTCTGGAGATAGGAGATATGACGGCAGCAGTGCCGCAAGCGCCAGCTTCTTCGAAAGTGCTGAGTTCTTCCTCAGGTATCTGTCGGCGTTCCACCTTCAGTCCGAGGTCTTCAGCGAGCTGCATGAGCGACTTATTGGTGATGGAAGGCAGGATGGACGTAGATTTCGGCGTAACGTAAGTATTGTTTTTGATGCCGAAGAAATTAGCCGCGCCAGCCTCATCGATATATTTTTTCTCTTTTGCATCGAGATAAAACTCGCATGCGTAGCCCAGATCGTGTGCCTTCTTGTTGGCAAGGAGGGAAGCGGCATAGTTGCCTCCCACCTTATATATACCTGTGCCGAGGGGAGCAGAGCGGTCATATTCGCGCACGATAACGTAAGGATTGGAATAGAATCCGCCCTTGAAGTAAGGTCCGACCGGTGTGACGAAGATGAGGAAGAGATACTCTTCAGACGGATGAACACCTACCTGCGCACTCGTGCCAAGGAGCAACGGACGCACATAGAGCGTGGCTCCGCTCTCGTAAGGTGGGATATAATCTTGATTCAGACGGACAACCTTATCTACCATAGCATTGAAAAGCTCGGTAGGCACCTCTGGCATGAGGATGCCACGGCATGTTGATTGCAGGCGAGCTGCGTTCTCATCAGTACGGAATACGCGCACCTTTCCGTCCGGACAGCGGTAAGCCTTCAGTCCCTCGAAAGCCTCCTGACCGTAATGCAGGCAAGTTGCCGCCATGTGCATATTGATGTATTGCTCGGAGCAAACTTCTATCTCGCCCCATTTCCCGTCGCGATAATAACAGCGTACATTGTAATCTGTAGGCCTAAATCCGAAGCCTATATTTGACCAATCTAAATCTTTCATATTGTTAGTGAATTAAAACCTGAAAACATAAAATTGGTGCAAAAGTACTAAGAATTATGGAAATCTGCAAGAAAAACTGCCGTTTTTTCTTATAAATTATCGCACATAGCAATTATTTGGTGTGAAAATGACAGAAAAGTTAATTCACATCAAGCATGCACAGACGGAACATCGTCATTATCAGTATGGTTTTGTCCGCCAGCTTACTTTTCGAGTATCTTTGCTATTTCCTCCTCTGTCTTTATCAGTTTGTCCTTACAGATGGCGATAAGTTGCTGTGCTTTCTTGAGTTCTTCGCACATCTTGTCGATGTCGAGCGAACCATTTTCCATCTTGGTGACTATGTCCTGAAGCTCAGCAACGGCTTCTTCGTATTTGATATTCTTTTTCATTTGGTTGGGGGTGCTTTGTTGTTTTGTTGAGGAATAAAATATCAATATAAAAAAACAAAGAAAAATATATTTGTTTATTTTTATTTATTGATATTTTTTTCTAAACAACAAAACAACCAGACAACACTAACGTATTTTTATTTATTGATATTTTTTTCTAAACAACAAAACCACACTAATCATATTTCTTCTTCACCTCGGCAAGTAATTTGCCCTCTGCCATGATAATGTCAATGCCATCTCCCTGCTTTAGCAGTGCAGGATCCTTGATGGCTCTGCCTTCATGCAGCGCAATGCTGTAGCCTCGGCGCAGGATATGTATCGGATTGACAGCGTCTGTGCGCTGACTTATCATCTCCAGGCGATGCTTCTCCTTATCTAATCTGCTGGCTATATGCAGGGGAATACGCTGCGAAATGCTGTCTATTCGCGCGCTTTCTGACTGCAATCTCCTTGCTGTGGCTGTCTGCATACGGGCAGAAAGACTGGAGATGGTGTCGGCCTCGCGTGCCTTCCTCTTATAATATAAGGTGGGGAGCAGCGTCTGCGTGGCAGAGATTCTGACTTTTTCTTCGCTCAGTCGCTCCTTGATATGATTGACGAGGCGATGCCCCAAGTCTTCTATTTGGGCTAAAGTGGCAGCGAGATTAGAGATGAGAAAGTCGGCAGCAGCGGTAGGTGTCTTGACTCTGACGCATGAAATCATATCGAGCACCGACTCATCTCTATCGTGTCCGATGCCTGTTATGACCGGCAGGGGGAAGTTTGCCACATTTTCTGCCAAAGCGAGAGTGTCGAAACCGCTTAGGTCTGACGTTGCTCCACCACCGCGTATGATGACCACTACGTCAAATTCTTCTATCTCAGCATTGATGGAATCCAAAGCATTGATAATGCTTTCCTCCACCATCTCGCCCTGCATCACGGCGGGGAAGAGCCTTGTGCGAAACTGGAATCCGTAAGGATTGTCAGCCAACTGTGCGCAGAAATCTCCGTAGCCAGCAGCCGTTTCGCTGGATATTACCGCTATGCGCTGGGCAAACATGGGTATGCCTATCGACTTATTGAGGTCGAAGACGCCCTCCGCCTTCAGCGTAGCGATTATCTCTTGTCGTCGTCGAGCGAGGTCGCCCATCGTGTAAGTGGGGTCGATGTCGATGATATTCCATGAGAATCCGTAAGCCGGATGGAAGGTTGCCTTTACCGAGAGGAGCACTTTCATGCCCGCATGGAGGCGCTGTCCCGTGATATTCTCAAAGCGTGGGCGCAACTTCATCCACGTACTCCGCCAGCAGTTTGCCTTGGCTTTAGCCACAGGAGTATTGCTATATTCATCCTTTTGCACCAATTCCATGTAGCAATGCCCGTTACCCTCATGACAATCAAGCAGTTCAGCCTCTACCCAATAGCTGCGTGGCATTGAGTATTCGATGGTTTGCCTTACGAGATTGTTGAGTTGGATGAGTGTCAGGTTCATTGTATAAACATTACTTTTTATTGGCGAAAGCGTTCGGGATGGCGTTCCAGACTGCAAAGTTAATTAAATAATTCCGTTGGCAAAACAAATTACAAAGATAATTTTGTAAAGAAAGAAAAAATGAGTAACTTTGCACTCGCAAATGTTGTTTGGTTGTTTTGTTGTTTGGTTGTTTTGTTGTTTGTATAGTCTATCAACAAATTAACAAAACAACTAAATGCTAAAAAACTAAACAACCAAAAACGAAAAAAAATTGTAATAAATGGATAATAGACAAGCCACCTTAGAATTAGGCACCAAGCCAATAGGTCGATTGCTGATGCAATATGCTTTGCCAGCCATCGTTGCTATGGTCGCGTCCTCACTCTACAATATGGTGGACAGCATTTTTATTGGTCAAGGCGTTGGCCCTCTTGCTATTTCAGGATTAGCAATTACCTTCCCTTTCATGAATCTTTCTGCAGCTTTCGGTGCCGCCATCGGTATCGGATCGTGCACATTCATCAGTGTAAAACTCGGTCAGCGAGATTATTCCATCGCGAATAAAGTGTTGGGCAACTGCGTCTTGCTCAACATCATCGTCGGTATCCTCTTCGGAGGCATATGCCTGACGAGCCTCGACTCTATATTAAGATTCTTCGGAGCATCCGACAACACGCTGCCGTATGCCAGAGAATACATGGAGATAATCCTTTTGGGCAATGCCATAACCCACCTCTACTTCGGTCTGAACGCAGTGCTAAGGGCGGCAAGCAAGCCAAGGCAAGCCATGTACACCACCATCTTCACGGTAATTCTCAATGCCATCCTCGACCCATTATTCATCTACACCTTCGGGCTTGGCATACGTGGAGCCGCCTATGCCACTATCCTATCCCAGCTGGTGGCACTCTGCTTGCAGTGGAAAATGTTCTCCAATAAGGACGAACTGCTCCATTTCAATTATTCCCTCTTTAGAATCAACACTCCGATAGTGAAGAATATCATAGGCATTGGCATGTCGCCTTTTGCCATGAATTCATGCGCCTGCCTCGTCGTCATCTTCATCAATAATAGCCTTATGAAGTATGGGGGCGACCTCGCTGTGGGTGCCTACGGCATTGCAAACCGCATAGCGTTCGTCTTTGTCATGGTGACAATCGGAATAAACCAGGGTATGCAGCCTATCGCTGGCTACAACTATGGAGCGCAAAACTATGGCAGACTCCTCCACGTGCTGAAGCTTGCAATCATCACAGCCACAGTGGTATGCTGCATCGGCTTCCTGGTGGGAATGTTTTTCCCTGAAGCTTGCGCAAGACTCTTCACCAATGACGACACCCTCATCGGAATATCTGTCAAGGCCATCCGCATCATGATGATGATGTTTCCTATCATTGGCTATCAGATAGTGGTGACAAACTTCTTCCAAAGCATTGGAAAAGCAAAAGTGAGCATGTTCCTCTCGCTTTCACGCCAGTTGATTTTCCTCGTTCCTGCTCTTGCCATTTTCTCCGAGATATGGGGATTTGACGGTGTGTGGGCAGCGATGCCATTCTCTGACGCTCTTGCTTCGATAGTGGCAGGAATAATGATGTATGTCTATATGAACCGTTTCAAAGAACACGAAAGGAGGAGACTCAACAATGAATAACAATATTATAATCAACGTAGGACGCCAACTGGGTTGCGGTGGGTTTGAGATTGCTCAACGCCTTGCTGCCGAGTTTAATGCGCGCCTGCTCGACAAGGAGCTCCTTGACCTTGCAGCAAAGGAAAGCGGATTCTCACAGAAGATATTCAAATCGTCTGACGAGCATCGCGGATTCTTCCATCATTTCTTCCCGTCACGCTTCACTGTGCAACCTAACGGCACGTTCTATGACAATAAGATTTCGCCTGAATCGCTCTTCCAATTCCAAAGCGATGCTATCAGAAAGGCTGCTGAGGAGGGACCGTGCGTCATCGTGGGACGATGTGCCGACTATATTCTCCGCGACTTCCCTAACTCTGTAGATATCTTTGTCACTGCCAATGAGGAGGATCGTGTGGCACGTGTATCACGCAGCAAGATGTGCGACGCCAACACTGCTCGCAAGCTCATAGAGAAGAAGGAAGAAGAGCGCTCGGAGTATTATAATTACTACACTGGCAAGACTTGGGGCGAAGCCAAGAGCTATGACATCTGCATCAACTCCTCCATACTCGGAATAGAGAAGACAGCAGAGTTTCTGGCAGAATACATTCGCAAAGCGACTGCCTCTCCTGCTGCAGAAGTGTGCCCACCGGATAACGTCTGAAGGAAAGGCTGGTTCGGAAAATCATCACAGTCAGAATATGGCAATGATGATTTTCGGAACCAGCCTTTTGACATAACGACACACCGTATGGCATTCTATATGCGTAGGTAATCAAACAGAAATAAATTACTATCCTCTAATTTACTCATAATAACAAAACCAAACAATGAAAAAGATTCTTCTTTTGGGTTCTGGCGAACTCGGTAAGGAATTTGTCATCGCTGCTAAGCGAAAGGGCGTTTACGTAGTAGCCTGCGACAAGTATGATAATGCTCCTGCAATGCAAGTGGCTGACGAGCGTGAGGTATTCTCTATGCTCGACGGCGATGCTTTGACTGCCGTGGTCAACAAGCACAAGCCTGACATCATCGTGCCTGAAATCGAAGCTATACGCACTGAGCGCCTCTTCGACTTTGAAAAGCAGGGCATTCAGGTGGTTCCTTCTGCTCGCGCTGTCAACTACACCATGAATCGTCAGGCCATCCGCGACCTTGCTGCCAAGGAACTCGGACTGCGCACTGCTAAATATTTCTATGCTAAGACTTACGAAGAACTCGTGGAAGCAAGCAAGGAAATCGGTTTCCCTTGCGTCATCAAGCCTCTCATGTCATCTTCCGGTCACGGTCAGAGCACTGTAAAGAAGTTTGAAGACCTCAAGACTGCCTTCGATGCTGCTATGGAAGGCGCTCGTGGCGACGTGAAGGAAGTCATCATCGAGGAATTTATTCATTTCACTTCTGAGTTTACTCTCCTCACTGTCACACAGAAGAATGGCCCTACCCTCTTCTGCCCTCCTATCGGACACGTACAGGCTGGCGGCGACTACCGCGAGTCATGGCAGCCATATCAGATCTCTGAGAAGGACCTCAAGGATGCTCAGATGATGGCTGAGAAGGTCACTGCTTCTCTCACTGGCTACGGTATCTGGGGCGTAGAATTCTTCCTCACCGATACTGGCGTGGTATTCTCTGAGCTCTCTCCTCGTCCACACGACACGGGTATGGTGACTCTCGGACATACTACAAACCTCTCTGAGTTTGAGCTTCATCTCCGTGCTGTCCTCGGATTGCCTATCCATGACATCCGTCTTGAGCACGCTGGTTGCTCTGCTGTCATCCTTGCCGACAAGGATTACCATGAAGCTCCTGAGTATAACCTCATGGATGCACTCAAGGAGGAATGCACTCGTGTACGCATCTTTGGCAAGCCAGAGGCTCACTTCGGCCGTCGTATGGGCGTAGTGCTCTGCTATGGTGAAAAGGATGCTGACACTAATGCTCTTCGCGACAAGGCTAAGCGCCTGGCAAAGACCGTGCTCGGCACTGATCCTTACATGGAGAAGTAACGGTATTGTTGTCTTGTTGTTTGGTGGTTTTATGGTTTTGTTGATTGAATGATTCGACAGCACCAAAACAAGACAATATAAGTAGGTGATCAGAATTATTTTTATAATAGCTATGCTCTATTGTGATGCAGCTACGTTCTGTAGAAGAAGGAATGATGCGGGCATCATGACTGATGAGACAGGACGTAGATGCGCACAAGAGAGTATAGATATTATAATAATGAAAAACAAATATTATTATCTATTCATTAAAAATAATTTTGATTACCTACTTATCAGCCACTGCGTCCATCGCATTTCTGGCTGACATTTGCAATACACCACAATGATAATACAAAGATACGATAATAGAATGCAGCAGTCCTGGGATGAGTTTGTAGCTCGTTCCAGGAATGCTACGTTCCTGCATTACCGTGATTACATGGATTATCACAGCGACCGTTTCCACGACCATTCCCTCATATTCCTCAGCGATAAAGGCAAGATTGTGGCGCTCCTTCCTGCCAATGCCGCAGGAGAAACCCTCTATAGCCATCAAGGATTGACCTACGGCGGGATGTTGGTGTCCATGAAGTCAACGGCTAAAGAGGTGATAGAAGCATTCCGATTGCTCACTGATTACGCTAAAGAGCAGGGCTTCAAGAAGATAATCTACAAGCCCGTGCCGAGTCTTTACCATCGCTATCCATGCGAAGAAGACCTTTATGCCCTCTTCTATGCCACGCATTCTGCACTGGAATGCCGCAATATCTCGTCCGTAATCGACTTTCGCCAACCGCTGACATGGAGCCAAAACCGTCGTCTGGGTGTAAACAGAGCAAAGCGAAACGGACTCTATGTGAAAGAGTCTGACGACTTTGCTGCCTTCTGGAAGATTCTGGAAGACAATCTCCGCGAGCGATATAATGCCGCTCCTGTGCATTCTCTGGCAGAGATTACCATGCTCAAGACTCGTTTCCCTGACCACATCCGCCTCTTCATGGCTTACGATTCCTGCCATTGTCCGCAAGCCGGCACACTGATTTACGACTCCAATGGCGTGGCACATTCCCAGTATATCTCTTCCACATCTGTGGGAAAAGAGTCTCATGCCGTTGACCTCCTCTTCTCTGAAGTAATCCATCATTACGCCCCTACCCATCGCTATTTCGACTTAGGTACGTCAAATGAGCAGGGAGGCACCTATCTCAATGAGTCATTGATACATCAGAAGGAAGGGTTCGGAGCACGCGCCATCATCTATGATGCTTGGGCTATCATTCTATGAGCCCACTTTAAAAAGGGGGCTCAATTCATTATAAATACATCACGAGATTACCTTCTTACCATTTATCTTTGGTCTGAATATCGTCCGCCCAATGATGATCCTTCGGGAATGCCTCACCATTCCATGCCTTCACTTGCGTCCATGGCTGGGCTGCGTCAGTCCAAAATGGATGATTGGCAGGCAATCCGAGAGGCATAAAGGCAAGCGTTGTCATATAGAGCGAACCGTTATTGGTGTACCAATCGGCTATATTTGGTTGGTTTCCGCAGAAGCCAATGGTAAGGAAACCGCCTTCATTGAAGTTTTGCTGACTGTCAAACATACGGTGCATCACCTTCGTCAATGCCGCGCGCACTTGTCCATTAGTCAGCTCTTTAGGCAAAGTCTGATACCACGCCATGAGCGCAAGCGGTTGCATGGCTGCCATACGGTAAGGAATACTGCGGCCGAACACTGGGAAAGTGCCGTCTGGAGAGATAAAGCGCTCAAGCACAATGGCATATTTCTGACAGCGTTTCAGTGCACGATTATAATATTTCTGGTAGTCGAGACGAGTGTTTGCCTTCGCATCTATCATTGCCTGCAAGGTCTCAAGATACATCGGATGGAATACGTAAGAGCTGTAATAATCGAAAGAAAACGATGGTCCATCGGCATACCAACCGTCTCCTACATACCATTCCTCCATCTTACGGCAAGCCGAATTGACGCGATATTGGTCATATTCGCCCTTTGCTTTTGCCATAAAGCTCTCTATCGTCGATGAAAAGAGCAGCCAGTTGGTGTATGGAGGGTCTATCTTTCTGAGCTTGCGAAACTCTGTCAGATAGCGTTGCTTGGTCTGATTGTCGAGTGGCATCCACAGTATGTCGTAGGCACGAAGGAAGCTCTCGGCTATGTAAGCGGCGTCCACGAGGTTCTGACCGCCAATGCCCCAGCAGAGATAGTCAGGATTATTCGTGTCAACAGCATTCTTGTATGCCTGTAATGCCCATTCACGCAGCTGCTTGCGCTGCAATCCTTCTGCCGTATCATCATCGGGCAAAGCGAGCCAAGGAGAAATGCCAGCCATCAGTCTGCCGAAGCATTCCATGTAGAGCACTTTGCGATTGCGGTTGTCAAAACTTGGACTGAACTCCGTCTGCATATTCTTTTGAAGTTCGCCTTTTGCCATATTCTCAAGCACTGGTTGCGCCATACGGTAAGCAAGCGAGCACCAATACTGGCGATCACTCTGCATTTGCGGTTTCTTCTTTGCTGCATAAGCACTGACAAGAGGCGTCAGCGAAAGAAGCACAATAATCGTTAGAGGTCTTAATGCTTTAGTCATTGTTAGTATGTTTTTAGAGTCTCTCATTCTTAGTTTTATTCCCATCAGAGCATTTCTCTAACCATCTATGGTTCAATCTCCTATCAGATTTATGCCGTTTAGGTCATGAGGGAAATAATGAGGCAAGTAGTTGATTTCGTGCAAAGGTAATAAAAACCTATGAAAAACGAAAATACATAGGAAGAAAAACAAAAATACATGAAAAGAAAACATCAAAACAACACTAACGCATTTTCATCTATTGCTACTTTATTCCGCGACCCAAGAACATCTTCTCCGCAGTGGAAGTGGTGACAGAGGCAAGAAATTCGGGTGTGACTTGATAGGCATCAGCGAGCTTCTGGATGATGAACGGGATGAAAGAAGGCTCATTTCGCTCGCCACGATGCGGAGCTGGAGCCATATATGGAGAGTCTGTCTCGACGACAAGGCGCTCTATAGGCACTACAGAGGCAAGGTCCTCCGCGAGATGACTCTTCTTGAAGGTGCTGACGCCACCGATTCCGAGGACAAAACGCGGAAACTGCATGAGTTCTTCTGCCTCATGCGTATTGCCTGTAAAGCAATGAAACACGCCACCTGGCAGTTCTTTCTCATACTGGCGAAGCAGTTTCACCATCTCATTCTGCGCCTTTCGGCAGTGAATCATCAGTGGGAGACGAGTCTCTATACTCCACTCCACCTGACGTTCAAATGCCTTCAACTGCTCCTTTTCATATTCCCTCGACCAGTAATAATCGAGTCCTACCTCACCGATAGCTATCCATTCAGGGCGTTCTTGCGCCATGCTTTCCTTTAGAATGGGGTACATTCTGTCGAGTACGGCTTCGTAATCGTCCTTGACGTCTTCGGGATGAAGTCCCAACATAGGGAATATATATCCAGGATAACGACCACATACCTCCCTCATCGTAGCGATGGAATCCCAGTTGATGCCTGGCACGAAGAGACATTTTGCGCCTGTCTCCTTAGCTCTGGAAATCACTTGGTCGAGGTCTTCCTTAAATTCTTCTCCGTCAATATGTGTATGAGTGTCAATATATTGCATTCTTTCAGATGATTTATTCCAACTCGTATGTATCTGTCGGCAAAGTATTATTTTTCTCTCTTCATCATCTTGGCAGCGTAATCACGCAGCTGCGCCTTCTTTTCTTCTGGTACAGAGACTTTTGCAAGGGCTTCAAGAGCTTCGGCATAGTATTCCTCCATCTTTGCTTTTGCCATGATGTCAATGCCCAGTTTGGTATAGATAGCAGTGACAGCCTTCACCTTTTCCTCACGGTCAAAGTCCTTAGCGTCAATCCATTTCATGAGTGTAGCCTTGTCTTCGCCCTCTGCCTTACCGATGGCATTGATGAGCATATAGGTTTTCTTATTGCTTGTGATGTCGCCACCGATAGCCTTTCCAAATACCTTAGGGTCGCCATAGACGTCAAGGAAATCGTCCTGCAACTGGAAAGCGAGTCCCATTCGCTCGCCGAAGCGATAGAGATTGTCCACGTCTTCCTTTGGAGCATCCGCCATGATAGCGCCAATCTTTGTAGCGCAAGCGAGGAGAACGCTGGTCTTGAGGCGTATCATCTCGATGTATTCTTCTTCGCGCACATCGTTGCGAGTCTCAAATTCCATGTCATACTGCTGTCCTTCACCGATTTCAAGGGCAGTAGTGGTGAAGACATCAAGCACCGCCGGGAGCTTGTCTGCAGGGCAATTCTGCATCCTCTGGTAAGCCAGGACGAGCATTGAGTCGCCTGAAAGGATAGCTGTATTGGCATCCCATTTACGATGTACTGTAGGCATTCCGCGGCGCACGTCGGCATTATCCATGAGGTCATCGTGGAGAAGGGTGTAGTTATGGTAAGTCTCGAGTCCGATAGCCTGCGGCAAAATGCTCTCTACATCATCCTTATACAAGGCATAAGACATGAGCATGAGCATAGGACGTATGCGTTTTCCTCCGAGAGAGAGCACGTATTTTATTGGTTCATAGAGCGACTCCGGCTTACGGTCATAAGGCAGAGAGTCGATGTAGTGTTGGATAAGTTCTAACATTTGTCTTTTTTATTTATAGGTTAAAGCCCAGGTTCACCATCAGACTGGAGGAACTGGCATGGTATTTTGCATAAGAGACATGAAGGCAGAAGCGGTCGATACTGAGGCCTGCGCCTAATGACAGTCCGGCTCCATGGCTGCTTTCCTTATCGTCAAAGGCATCATCGGGCGATAGAATGGACATCTGATGAGCGCGACGGAAATTATATCCTGCGGCGACATATATCTGATCTGTAATCAGAAGGTCGGCTCCCACCGTGAAATGGCGCAGCAGCGAGTAGTCCCAGTGCGTGAGATCTGCCGCTGTGAGGCTCACTCTGAATGCTGTTCCGATAATCCTTTTGCTCAATCCCACTTTGAGGTCGGCAGGCATTTTCTCGTATTCTTCATTATAGGCTGATAGCTGTCCGCCAAGATTTTTCGCCACTATCGAAGCCGAGAAATCTTTTTCCTCATCGTAATAATTGAGTCCGAGGTCGATAGCTGCCGCCGTACTGTGGTAGTCACCGATAGAAGAATATATGAAGCGTGCCGTCACTCCGCCTGCCAAGCGCGCCGAAAGAGCGTAGGAAAGCGTGGCATTCAGCGAGAAGTCAGATGCCTTGAAGTCACCCATCACGTTGCCTTCAGCATCCGTATGCTTCATAGTGCCATAGTCGAGATATTGCGCTGAGACGCCGACCACCGCCTTGTCGCCCGTTAGAAAGGCATAACTGGCAGAATAATCGCTCACTCCGCTCATATAGTTCATATAGCCGAGCGATACGCTCCTGTCTGACACATTCTGGAGAAGTGCCGGATTATGGTGCACCAGTGTGACGTCATCTTCTATCAATGAGACATTCTCCCCTCCCAAAGCAGCGGCGTGAGAACTGACGGGAAGACGCAGAAAATTATACACCGTCTGCGACTCTTGAGCCCTCATATATTGCCACATAATGGCGAAAAAGAGAAGAATTAGAGTTTTTTTCATTATTATTATACAAAATTATGGGCAAAGATACCACTTTTTTCCAATATCATTACTAAATTTGCACTGGAATTTGTTTATCAAACGAGAAAATCATCGTTTTATTGTGTCAATTCCATTGCTCTGGCATTAAGCCGGAACTATCATTGTCATGGAAATAAAGAAATCACATAAAGCAGACCTTGAGCACTGGCGCCCTTGGATGTTCCTCGCTGGAATTGTCATTATGGTCATTGTTTTCTTCCTCGTCCTTGAGGTCAGGGTGGTGGCAAACTACATCGCCTCCATCAGCCTTGATGATGAGATCGACATGGATCTCAACATCAAGCCTAAGGACGACCGCGACCTTATCTCTGCGGAAGAGAAGAAGAAGTTGCGTAAGGAAGAGAAAAAGGCGGAAAAGCTACACAAGGTGGACAAAGTCACGGAAGCACCACCAGAGATTATCGACAAGATAAAATTCGAGCCGCCTAAGCCTGACGAGGAACTGACTGAGAAGGAGCCTCCTATCAATATCAATGATGACGACCCGGAGACACTGCGCATAGTGCAGGAACTGCCTCAGTATCCGGGCGGTATGGTGGAGTTCGTGAAGTGGCTCACCGACAATCTGAGATACCCTCCAACGGCTCTTCGCAATAAGATAGAGGGTAAAGTGATGATTAGTTTCATCGTCAATACCGACGGTTCGCTGAGCGAACTCAAGGTAGAGCAATCCGTGCATCGCCTTCTCGACAATGAGGCTCTCCGCGTTGCCCGACTGATGCCCAACTGGAAACCAGGCAAAGACCATGGCAAGATATGCCGCACCAAGGTCGCCATCCCTATAGTCTTCGCTTTGTAAGCGAGGACCGGCGCCACTGTGTCCGCCGCGTTACCGGCGGATAATCCGACTAACTAAACTAACAATATGCAAAAACTACTAACGACCTTCATCCTGTCCATAATAGCCCTGTCCGCATTTTCCACAGTAAGAGTAACAAATCTAAGCATCGAAGGCAGGCAGGACTCTCCCCTCGGCATTGACGTAAAAACACCGTCATTAGGATGGAGACTAATGGCTGACGATGGATTATTCCGCGTCTGCCAGACGCAATACCACATCCTCGTTGCCTCTTCCGAACAGTTGTTGTCACAAGATAAAGGCGATATCTGGGACCATACCACGGTCTCCGATCAATCCCAGTGGATTCCATTCTGTGGTAAGAAGCTCTCTCCTAACGCCAAATATTGGTGGAAGGTGAGGGCAGAATATTCCTATTCTTCTTCCATCGACGGCAAGAAAACGAAAAAAGCATGGACTGAATGGAGCGCACCCTCTTCGTGGAGCATGGGACTCATGCACGAATACAGATGGAAAGGCTACTGGATTGGAATGGAGCACGCCAATCCTTGGGACCGTGAGGACGAGCATTCCAGACTCTCCGCACGCTATTTCCGCTGCACCTTCCCTCTGGCTTCGGAGGTGAAACGCGCCACGCTGCATATCTGCGGACTGGGACTCTACGAGGCATACATCGACGGAAGCCTCATCTCCAAAGGCACAAAAAATGACCTCTCGCGCCTCGGCGACATCGTAATGACTCCTGCCCCTACCGACTATCGCAAGAGCATCATCTACAATACTTTTGACATCACGCCCCTCTTGCAGAATGACCGCAGCAAGCATTGCATCGCCGTGACTGTGAGCAACGGACGCTTCTACACCATGCAGCAAAACAAGAAGAAGCATAAGATAACCAATTTCGGTTATCCTTGTCTGCGTGCAAACCTCATCATCGAATATAATAACGGTAAGACTGAGACCATCGCCACCGACGATAAACTATGGCGACTGAATGCCGACGGCGCTATCCGCTCGGCAAATGAATACGATGGCGAGATATATGATGCCCGAAAGCAGTTTGGCGGCTCAGCGGAAGCATGGACCTCTCCCGATTTTGATGATTCTTCATGGTCGCTTGCTCAGCGTTCCGCCATTCCTACGGGTACTCTTGTGGGCAATCTGACACCACCAATGCGCATATTAGACACTCTCCGAGTGAAGCATTCATCGACCATCGGCAACGCCATAGTGATGGATTTCGAGCAGAATTATGCTGGATGGACGAGGATAAACACTGCCGCCTGCCGTCTGAGCAAGGGCGACACTCTACGCATACGCTACGCTGAGCGCCTCAATGCTGACGGTTCGCTCTACACGGCAAACCTACGCCACGCTCAATCGACCGACTATTACATTGCCGATGGCAAGACCGACTCATGGTGGGCTCCACGCTTTACCACCCACGGAGGCAGATATATCGAGGTCTCCGTCATAGGAAAGTCATGCCCCCAACTCTCTGCCGATGATGTAATAGGCGAAGTGGTGAGCGATGATATGGCGAGGAAGGGACAGTTCTCTTGTGGCAATATGACGCTCAACAGGCAGATGCAGAATGCTTATTGGGGAATATTGTCCAATTATAAGGGAATGCCTATCGACTGTCCGCAGAGGGACGAACGCCAACCGTGGCTCGGCGACCGCACTATGGGATGCTGGGGAGAGAGCTTCCTCCTCGACAATGGGGCGCTCTACCTCAAATGGATAAAGGACATCACTGAGGCTCAGCGCTCTGACGGATGTATTCCTGATGTGGCGCCTGCCTACTGGAATTACTATTCCGACAACGTCACATGGCCTGCTGTCATCATCACTGCGGCAGAAATGCTCTATCGTCAGTATGGCGACACCAGGGCGATAGAGGCTTATTATCCTCAGATGATGAAGTGGTTTTCCCACATCTGGGAGGACAAACGCGACAGCAAGACCGGTCTCGTGAAGGCTGACAAATACGGCGACTGGTGCGTTACTCCGGAATCACCTTCCCTCATCCATTCTCAGGACCCGGGAAGAAAGACGGACGGCATGCTGATAGGCTCCGCATATATGTTTCATCTGGCAAATATCATGGAGTCGTTTGCCTCTATTCTCATGGAGAAAACGGCAACTGACGGCATGGAAATGGAGCGTCGCGGAATGTCAAGGAATGTCCTTGCCGCTGACACATTATTATATAATAGCGTGAGAAGCAAACTGCGCAAAGCGATAAACGATCATTTCCTCGTGGTGAAGCCCGGCACTTCGGCTGTCACTCTCTATGCTCCTGACTGCGCCCCACAGCACATGCTCTATCCCGACAGCATCTATTATGCCAATAATTCCCTGACTGCTAATCTCCTGCCTCTCGCCTTTGGTATTGTGCCAGAGCAATATGAGGAGGTCATCACCAATCAGATTCTCTCCAGACTCCTGCTCAATCCTGCCAATGGACACCTGTGTTGCGGCGTAATAGGTGTGCAATGGCTCCTCACTGAGCTATCCCGACGTCACCGTACCGATGTGGCTTACCTCATAGCATCGCGTAAGGACTTCCCTTCATGGGGCTATATGGCTGAACAAGGGGCTACTACCATCTGGGAGCTATGGAATGGCGACACAGCTAATCCTGCAATGAACTCTGGCAATCACGTCATGTTGCTCGGTGATCTCATCCCATGGATGTTCCGCGACCTTGGCGGCATAGCGCCTGCCGAAGCGGGATATAAGCGCATTCGCCTCGCTCCTCGATTTGAATTGGAAGAACTCAGTCAGGCTACTGCTTCGTATGAATGCCCTTACGGCATGATAAAATCATCATGGCAAAAGACGCTCGACCACCTGCATTGGGAGATTTCCATCCCTTGCAACACTGTGGCTGAAGTCCAGATGCCCCACAAGGTTCTCACTCTCGGCTCTGGTCACTACGTCTTCGATGAGTCTTTGCCTCTCTCCTCCGTTCCTGCCGACAAGCAGAAAGGCAGTGATATGCAGGTGAAAGCCAATGAATTCCTGTATGAGAACGCTGAGTTTCCTTCCTGCCACGCCTGTACCATTGCCGAACTGACCAATGGCGACCTACTGGCGGCTTACTTCGGCGGCTCCTATGAGAGTTGTCCTGACGTCTGCATCTACACCCAGCGCAAGCGACTTATCAAGCGCGATGCCAAGCATGGCAACGTCTATGAGACTAAATGGTCGGCTCCCGTGAAAGTGGCTGACGGCATAATGAGCGATTCTCTCCGCAAAGCGTGCTATAATCCAGTGCTCTTCCAGATACCTGATGGCGACCTTCTGCTGCATTATAAGATAGGTAAAGACGTGCGCGACTGGACTGGTTATCAGATGAGAAGCACAGACAATGGCTACACATGGTCATCACAGCGCGACTCCATCCCTGCCGTTGCCGGAGTATGTCCCGACTCTCTGCTCGGCGCAATAAAGAATCAACCTATTTTCCTGCCTAAAGGATTCCGCTGCAAGAATGGCACAGTGCTCACGACGTCACGCATCATAGCGCCCACAAGTAAGGAGACTGCCTTTGCATCCAAGGTAAAGCCTGGGCAATGGCGATGCTATATGGAGATTTCGGAAGACGACGGACGAAGCTGGACGATTACCCCACAGGTGCCACAAAATAATAATCTCTTCCGCACCATCCAGCCCACCGTGCTCATTCATCGCGATGGCAGACTGCAGTTGCTTGCTCGCACCGCGCCTCCTAAGCATCCCACACAGAAAGAAAACGCACGTGTAGCCACCTCCTGGAGTGATGATGGCGGACTGACATGGTCTGAGATGGAGTTTGTCAAGGATTTACCCAACAATAATTCCGGCATAGATGCCGTCACTCTCCCTGACGGATCCTTCGCCATAATCTATAATCCTTTCGGTTGCGTAGATTGGAAGAAGAAGACCGAAGCCGACCGCAACAAGCCGCTCCGCAACCCTCTCTGGGTGGCGACATCCCCCGACGGCATCCACTGGACTCCCCAACTCTCTCTCGAATCCTCCCCCATCAGCCAGTATTCCTACCCATCCATGATAGTAGGAAGCGACGGCACCCTCCATTGCATCTACACTTGGAGACGACAGAGAGTGAAATATCAGCGGATTGGCTTGCAGTAACAATACACACAATATGCAATTATCTCATATAGCATATAGTTACCAAGAACTGGTGCAAGCCACTTGCTTGATTAAGCTCATATCTTTTACTGTTCCTGCCATAGATGTACTGGTAATTTTGTTATTTCCAGTACAAAAGTAACTGAAGAACCTGTAAAAGTGAACGGATATGCTCCGGAATATGTAGCTAAAGCACAGATGTGTATAAGTAGTAACCAGTTTTGTCTGGAAGACAATACCGAGCGAAGCGAGAGTAACCCGGGACGAAGTCTCGGGATTATAAGCAACGAGACGTTAGCTGTCTGGAAGACAGTACCTTATGTATATAGATATAAACTCTTTTTCTTATATCATATTTGCAAGGTATTGCCTTCCAGTCAAAAAATAAGATAAAAATCTAATGTTTCGAATATGATTCATAACCGAAGACGAGCATTAGAACTAAACATTGACAGACTAATAAATTGCTTTATATTACTCTGTATATAGTTTCTTAACTCCATATTGCACTATATACTCTTTATTCATTTCTTCTATTTGAGTCAATATTTTTTTCATGAAAAGGTCATCTTTAGGGAACTCTTTTTTCAGACGTCCAAGTATATCGAATCCAGTATTTGCATATTGCTCAACAAGATTTAATGCAGCATCAATATCTGTTATCTCATCAATTTTACTATCATCCTTAGACAAAACTTTATCGAAATATATTGATTTGTACATAAAAAAGTAAGGTTTGACGTCCTCATTTGAAGTACGAATCAATCCTTTAGAACTAACCAGTGGAGTAGGTTCGCCATCTTTAAGACCCAACGCTAATGCAAAATTGAACAAGTCTGTGCGTGATGCCGATTCATTTGATAGATTCAACAAATAATACTTGCTATTATCAAGTTCTTTAATAATTCCATCAAGATGTTCTATAGTTACATTTATTGTAGATTTCATATTTACTTACTTTTGATAGTTGTTACACCTTCTTCCATTGTCAAAGAATGAAATGAATTATAATTATCTGTAAGAATAGTTTTGACGTTCGTATCATACTCTGTAGGAGTAAACGTAAGAATGACCTGCTTTTCTTTAGCTACTTTTAAAAGAGTATTCATGAAATTCGTTCTATTCTGTACTCCTACACGACCTATAGGTGTATCAATAAACAGTAAAGAATCATGTTTTGACACAAGCTGAAGAGCCAAGGTAAAAGATAAAGCAAGCAAAGCCGTTTCGGCTGCACTACATGAACCAAGAGTTTGATTGCCATATTTATCCAGCAAGCGGAAAGAATAATTCTCAAGTATTTCAACCTTTGAGAACGCATCTTTTTTCCATATTAGGTTGTCAAAGATTCTAAATGTCTCATTTTGTATTGAGACTCTACACTCGTCCAAGATTTCCCTCATTGATTCTTTCATAGTTTTGATGCATGATTCGCAGAAGTCACGCTTACGAATGAAATCAGTAAGTTCTGTCTTTTTCGCAGTTAGAGCACGAAGTTTTTTATCTTCTTCATCTCTTACTTTTGTATTATTCTTTAGCCTTTCTTCTTCCTTTGCACGCTTACTAATTAGATCTATGTGTTGTTTTTTATAATTATCTCTTTGTTCTAAGGCTTTTGCTACATCCTCATTGTCTGGAATTGAACGAAGGTAAGAGTCCAGTTTCCTATAGTTATCTTCTTCTTTTTCTATATCTCTATCCAAATTCTTGATTTCATTTACAAGTTTATTTCGTGTTTTAGTGTAATCGTTAATTTTGAGGAAATAAGAAGTCATTGCACCTAAAGCATTACTTAATTCATTTGATGTTTCAGATGCAACGGAAATTGTTTTGCGAAGTTGACGAACAGCCTGTAAATCTTCTTCAGTAAGATGTTTTTTACCACATACCAAACATTCTTTTTCTTCAAGAATTCTGTCAAGGAATCTTGTATCGATATTAGGTGGAAGCTTACCATCATTTTTCTGCCTTTCTATATAATCATGAAAATGTTTAATAGAAGGAAAGAGCGAAAATAAGATAAAATACTCACGAGTAAACTTCATGAGTTCCGCATTTTTGTTAGAAAGAGAATCATTCAGATTGTTTAATCGTAATTCGGAGTTTTTTAGATCTTCTGCCTTTTCACGAACATTTTCGCAACCATGAATGTTATTATTCAGTTCTTCTATCACGTTTTCACATTCAGAAATCTGATTATTATATGTCGCGATTGTTTCTTCTGAAAGGTTAATTTGTTCTTCCAAATCATCAACTTTCTCCTGTTGCTCTTTTATATCTTTGTCGCCACTATTAGAAATACGTGGAGAAATATAGTCTTTAATGTAATTCTCCATATACATGTAAGCCTTTTTGAGATAAGAGGCTTGGGTTAATTCATTTATACCAGTTTTGACATTATTGAGTTGATCAGAAGAAAAAAACTTTTCCAACTGCTCACCATCAAAGAAGATATAACTATTAATTTCTTCTGGGAGATATTTATGAATTAATTGCAGGGTATCTTCTTCTTCCTCGACGATTCTGTATCCACCATCTCCTAAATAGCTTATAGTTAACTTATCGTCCAGACCTATAATAGCACTATCTGTTATATTAAATAAGCCAACACGCTTGAAAGTCATTTTGTTATCGTCTTCAGTAGCTATGACGAGTTCAACAGAGACTTCTACATTGCCACCTCCGTACTGGCGTGTTTCTTCTGCTACCTGACTATTTACAATAGGCAATGCACTTTCTTCGTCTCTTAAATGCATCTCTTTGTTATATAAACACCAAGTAATAGCATTAAGAATATTTGTCTTACCCACACCATTCTCTGCAAGAATAATGTGGAGATCATTCTCATCATTACGTTTAACGAATCGTACCATCACGTCCTTTAACTGACGGAGATTCTGAATCTTAATCGACTCTATTCTCATGATTATATAGTTTTAAGAATGGGATCTATAATTCTTTTTAATTGTTTTCCTTCATCAACGCCTTTTAATAGATCGATGATAGCATCATAAACATACTGATTACCAGCTGTTTTGTCTGCTATTTTTTGTTGTATCTTCTTGTTTAAAGCCATATCTTAATCATTTAAGGACATTATTATTCGAGTTGCTTCCGTCACGTTTATTGCGTTTTCTGCAATTTCTGATAAACGGACTATTTCTTTTTGTTTTATTTTGTTTTCTAATGCTTGTTCATCATTATTCAAGGTAGTAACTTTGCCTACACAAATATCATAAAGGTGAGCAAATGTCTTGTTTTTTCCTTGTCTGATGATTCTGCCAATACGTTGAACATATTCACGTGGATTAGTACTACTTGCCATAAGAATACCAGTATTTGCAGAAGGAATGTCAATACCTTCATCCAAGCACTTAATTGCAACAAGAACTTGATAATCACCAGACTTAAATTTGCTAATTATAAACTCTCGTTCAGATAGTCCTTTGTATTGATGTTCTTGTCGTGTTCCTTCTGATTCTGTGAGTTTATGAAATATCAACCCTTTATCTATTAGGATCGATATTACATTATCCATCTGTTGAGGTGAAACGAAAATTATTAGGTTTTCTATTCGACCTTTAGATCCAAGTTCATCAAGAATCCTATCTAAGACATTATATTTCTCATTAGCATTCTTGATTATATTAGCTCGCTGCTCAACCAATCGCTCATAACGTTCTGCGGCATTAGAATCGCTTTCTACTTTATTAAGCAATTTAAGCATCTGCTGCGTAATTCTTTTATATTCAGAAGTTTCATCTGCATCAAGAAATACTTTGTCAATATGATAAAAGTAATTTACTAAAAAATGCTTTCCTGTAATAGGATTGGTTTCTGTCAATGCATCATGAATAGAAAAAACATAATTCTTACCACCAAAGTATTCTAACAAGAATTGACTTCCTTCTTCATCAAACCATCTCGACGGCGTAGCACTTAGACCGATTCTAAAATCATAACGTGGCAATAAAGCTCTTCGTAATTTACGTGCACCTAACCAATGTACTTCATCACCAACAAACAATGTAACAGTATCTTTAGAAAGAAAACGAAGCATAGTTGATGTAAATTTCTCTGATGAAGCGGTAGCGTGTGTTGTATATATAACACAATGATCTGCAAAGCCTGTAGCATTATCCAATAATAACCCACTCAACTTTGAATTCCAATCTCTAACTGTGCCATCAATAATATCGCTTCTGTCAAAATGCACTCCCAACGGCTCAACTTCATTTTCTTTCCATTGTTTGGAAAGTGTATTCTGTGGAGTTGAGATGACAACAACAACGCGTTTTGACGTTGCCAAAATTCTTGCAATTCCAGCAACGGCTGTTCTTGTTTTACCTGTTCCTGTAGCCATCTCAAAGAGCAAGCGATAGGTATTATCTTTCCATTTATTCAGAGCATTAGCTTGATAGTAGAATAGCGATATAGGACTGTTCTTAAAATCGAACATATTTGTTTTTGATTTTCTATATTGTTTAATTGATATCGTTTCAATATCAAAATTTTTGGAACGTTGAATAAGTTTATCTTTGATAGCTGTAGGTAAATCAAAAACTTTCACATTCTGACGTTCACCGTTCCATATCTCTGCAAAGCGAGACTGATCTTTTAGGAAATAATCTCGTGAACCCTCCCAAGCTTTAAACACCTTGAATTCTTCATCATTATTCACCCAAGCGGACGCAGTTTCATTTATTGATCCACTAAATGACAATTCGTTTCCTTCAACATCTCGCAATATGCCTACTTTCTGATGAAATAATCCATTATTTCTAACTTCATTTTCAGAACAAGGTTTACCATTGTTCGTAACAACTGCAAGTTTCATCTCCAACAAACCTTCACGGAGCATCCACCCCAATGCCATTACATGGTTCGCTACAAACTCATTGCAAATGTCTGTTAGATTGATACCTAAATCAAATTCGGTCAGTTCATCTGGCGATTCCATTACCTTACGAATCACATCAGCATCATCCCCACTTAAAATAGGACTTGACACTAATCTCATCTTTCCATGGTTTTTGATAAAGCCATACATTCCCCTTGACGCAATTGCCAACGCGGAAGAAGAGAAAAAACCTGCTATTCTATCATACGAAACAGATGACATTAGTACAGGTTCATAAAAATCCTCTACAATGTCACATGTTCCTGATTCATAACAGGCTTGTATGTCAATATCTCTATAACTCATTTACAAGGCTCTTTTTATGGTTTCAATAATGGTGTTAACATTAGAACGACGTCGATTCTGAGTTGTCACAGACAATATGCCAAGCATTTCTTCCCTTACTTCATCAGTACCTCCTTTTTTAAAGAAATTGTGGATAAATGGAATATACAAACATATTTTTGGCAATATATCTTTTCTTTCAGATTCAGATAGTTGTATAAAGAGATTTCCAAAGTTGTTTACATTTGCTTTACACTTTACAAAATTACATAATCCCATAAGAGCTGCAGTTTTAATATGATTTTCACCATATTTTTTATCAGCCACATCTTTGCGCTTTTCTACTCGGAGCATATAACCCATACGGAGATAATCTACATCTTTAAGGCCACAATTTGCCAATCTAAATGGTACATTGTAATAGGCATCCTTAAAGTCGCTAAACTGAGGAATATCTTTTTTGTCTATTTTAAACAAGACGCTCTCTTCCTTTATCAGTTCCAGGATCTCTGCACAAGAATGTCTTTGCAAGACTTTTAGCAACAATTCACTTTTATTTTTGTCGTTTATCAAATCATTATCTGCATGGGTATAATATGCTTTTAGAAGTGCATTCTCGTTGGCAGGATTTCCAATTACATTATTCCAGAAATCTTCATTCATAACGTATTCTTTTCCTTCAAATATTATTTTTGTATCACGATACCATAATCTTGAATCTATCATTTGCTTGAATGACAAATTAAAAAAACTTAGGAATATCTTTTCATGATGCTTAAACTTATTCAGAAATTCAAAAATAGTCTTAAGAGGCGTGGTCATTTTAACTTCATTATAATAACCATTCTTATAATCATCGAGAAATTCTTCATATGTTTTAAGTCTATCATGTTTGATACCTAAAGAATGTTCTTCCCAATATGTTTGGTTTTTATAGCAGAACTGCCAGAATGAGAGATTACGATAAAAGCCTGGTTGATTGCACCATCGAGCTATCTGTACGTAAATATTTGGCATTGGTGATTTTTTATAATCTTCATGACGCATAACATACCCTAAGCAGCCATATCTCATAAGCACACAAATACGCTGGAAAATCTGAGCAATGTCTTGCTGAAATTTTTTATCATCTTGTTGCTCTTGTAGGAAACCGCAGAAGAGATAAAACTTTGTTTCTTTCTTTGGACAATAGTATTTCCATATTTTCAATGCTTTCACTATGATGTTCCTATCGAACCAATTGTCAAAGGCGAATATGAAATCACCACGGTAGTTTGCCTTAGAAAGCTTATCTGCCATTTCTTCACCTCTACGATTTTGTGCCAACAATCTTTCATCTAAACCTTGGCGGAATTGAAAAGGCCTACCTGTAGCTATCAATTCATCTAACAAACGATCCCAATATGGAGAAGCTAAAAAATTATCATCCCACAAATATATGTATGGGCGTTTTAATTTTCCTGTTTTTTCATCAACTTCATTATCAAGGAAATCCTCAATATTTGAATAAGGAAGAGCCTTTCGTTCAAGTTTATTAACACAAAATGGACAACGTCTAAAACAACCTCTTGTAAGGAAACCTATAGAGTACTCTTTGTAATCTTTGTAATAGTTTGGTACTTTTTTTACGTTTTCCATTACAGAAATAAATTCATCATATAGATGATAATCTGGCATCTGGGTACACATATTGATACCATTATTGCCAGATTTATTTATAAGAGTATTTAAGAATTCATCCTTTTCAAGGCGATGCATATCTTCCTCTCTTTTGGCTTCGAAACCTTCCTCGATAGACAGATTGGCATAACTACCTGTACCGCCGATTTGGACTTTCTTGGATAGTTTTTTATCATGTAGCAGAGTTGTAAGGAGTGCAGGCGAATCGTCTAATGTAAATGAAAAAACGCATGATACGTATATTCGATCCAGCTTCTGTAATTCTTCAAAATTACATTCATTAGTTAGGAGTTCATAAGTATATTCATTCTCAATTTCACTATTTGTTTCTTTGCGAATATAACCATTTTCTTTTAAATATCCAGCTATTTTTAATAATGCGAGATTTGGATGACGCGTTCCATTACATAACAAATCCGCATCAACTAAACCTATATGTTTTATTTTTGAATATGCTCTTGAAGCTTTCTTCATTGTTGTTTTTATAATAAATCTATCAAATATCAATAATGACAACGCTAACGCTATGCTATCACAACAGTTTTTTGTGATAAACAAATAGAAATATAGTATTCGTCATTTATTGGTTTTTCAAGTTCTACAGCAACAATAAAATCTTTCTCTTGCGCCCAAACTGCTAAGTCTTTGAATCCTTTGTCAAAAGCTTGAGCTCTTGTCAAAACCTCCAAATTATCATCTTTTATTTGTGAAGTTAACAAATCTATAACACTATTATTTTCGTTGTCATCAGTCTCTATAAGGCAATTGATAGGCTGGTAAACAATACCTCTTTTCTTAATTAGAGTTATTAGTTGTTGTGAACTTAACTTTTTCATATTTTAGATGATTTGATTCTATTTAGTGTCTACTGAATAATTTATAACACTCTGATATTTAAGTTAATATAAC
>SAMEA104315432__coassemble_250_pt1 | contig 29471 bp, 24 predicted proteins | sample SAMEA104315432__metabat2_low_PE_031 | metagenome-assembled genome bin SAMEA104315432 (sample SAMEA104315432) | gut metagenome | biome: Monkey gut; feature: monkey-associated habitat; material: faeces | place: China | collected 2013
ACCAAGATATTCAGAAAAGCTATCTGAATTTGGAACGGTTAACTGGACACCCTAGTAAGGCTATTAAAATTGCTGAGGCTGCTGCGCCTTGTGTGCTATGGATTGACGAGATTGAGAAAGCCTTTTCGGGTGTCGGTGGTAACAACGACATCATGACCCGTATGTTCGGCTATTTCCTTTCGTGGATGCAGGAGAAGACGAGTAGTGTTTATGTTATTGCAACAGCTAACAATGCTCATAATCTGCCTCCTGAGCTAAAACGTAAAGGTCGCTTTGATGAAATATTTTGTGTTAACTTGCCGGATAAAGATGAGCGAAAGAAAATCTTTGAGATTCATATTGGTAAAAAGAAGAAAAACCTTGGCGAAGCAGCATTGAATTCTGTCAGTCTGATAACCGAAGGTTTTAACGGTGCTGACATAGAGTCGGTGGTGAACGAAGCTGTTGAGAAGTGTTTCATAGACAGCTTGGATAATAAAGGCACAGCCTTTGATGAGAGACTCTTGAAGGACATCGTAAGTAAGACTGTAAGCATTAAAAAATCATGCAAGCAACAGATTGATGATATGAAGAAAGCATTCAAGGAGAATAACTTCAAGGATGCAACTACTGGTGGTATAACAACATAACAAATAAGCAATATGGCAAAGCATGAAAATAAAATATTGGATGAACTGAGACGAAGAGGCAAGATTTATGAAGATCCTGCTCCTGAAGTCGGAGGCTTTACTGGCTGGTTGATAAGCTTGTTTATCAAGAAAAAGTAAGCCTCATATACTTTTTTCTTGATGTTCTGTCACCATTTGACACACCTGTATAGTTACTTCGCAGCCGAAATCAAATGTATAACTATATAAGGTAAATTAACAAATATCTATGCTTTCACCTAGCAATATCTAAGCTTTCTTTTTACCAAAACTATGCTGTATGATCAGTAAATTGACGATTTGTGTTAGCAAATAGTGAAGTAAAACGCTTCGAAACCCCGAATTCCAAGCCAAAAACCCATTATTTTCAGTTGTGGACCATTATGAACTTGTATGATTCAAAAATAATCCATACCTTTGACCCGAAATTCATTCATCGTCTATAAAAACCTAAATTAAGCACCCCATGACAAAACTTTTCAGAGTAATATCGAAGTGCATTAAATGCAGTGATGGTATAGGTCTAACTATAGAAATGGTAGTCGTAGGTAAAAAAAACACTTTGAAAATAGTATGGAAAAAGTAAAGTTTTATGTTGACGTTATAAGTAAAGCATATGACGTTGCAAAAGAGAGTTTTAACAACTCGGAATCCCTGAAGAAAGCAGAGTCTGAAAAGGATGTTCTAAAAAACGAACTCGAAAAGGATTCTTTTGTAAAGGTTCCTTTCGTTGGTGATTTCAATGCTGGTAAGAGTTCTTTGATAAACAGTATGTTGGGAGTTGATATCCTTCCTACTAATATACTGCCAGAGACCGCAGTGTCTTATGAGTTGTATTTTTCTTCTAATGAGAAGCTTGAAGTTTGGCTTGACGATAAGTTGGTGGAAACAGCTCCTATTTCGCAGCTTAAGTCATTGCAGTTGACCCCGAGAAATTTTGTTAAGTTGTATCTCAACAATCCTATCGTAAAGGAATGGAATGACAGAAACATTGTAGTTGTTGATATGCCTGGTATCGATTCGGGTGTAGAGGCTCATAACAATGCCATTCTGCATTACGTGCAGGACGGAACATTCTTCGTGTTGGTAAGTGAAGTTGAAGGTGGTACATTAAGACTGAGCACTCTTAGCTTCATAGAGGAAATCAAGAAGTATGGTGCACAGTTGGCTGTAGTTGTTTCTAAAATAGACAAGAAACCAGAGCAAGAGGTGCTGGATGTTAAGGCTAATGTAGAATCGGTAGCTAAGAGATTGTTGGGTGACTCAACAATGGTTGTATCTGCTTCTGCTGTAAACAAGGACTTCAACGGTGTTCTTGATATTTTGAGTTCTATTGATGCCGAGAGTTTGATAGTGAACAAGTATAAGGGACAGGTTGTTAACTTCATTGATTCATTCATTGTAGAATTGCAACTACAGATGAAGCTTATGCTTTCTGACAAGTCTGATTTCTCTGAAAAGATAGAGAGCCTAAGAAATACCCAGGCTAAGGCTGTGGAAGACTTGAAGAGAAAGGCTGAGTCTGCTCAGTCTGTAGAGGGTTCTGCTGATGAAATCCTTGATGATATCTCAGATGCTTTGAGAGAAAAGGCTGGTTATATTGCCACTCTTCTGTATGGCCAGACAGATGGTAATGCCTTGAATCAGGAGATTCTTACCATTATACGACCGGTTATTGTTAACTCACTGAAACGTGAGATTACAGAATATTCCGACGTTGTAGGAGGTGCCCTTCAGGAGTTTATGGTAAATGTCGATACAATCATCAATGATAAGGACAACAAGATACTGTCTGGAGCAGAGGAGATTATCGGCAACATGCTTGGTAAGGACATTCTTGAAGGTCTGTTAAAGAAGGGACTTGATCAGTTGGCTAGGAAACTTGTTGCTTACAAGGGCTTGGGCGAATTGGTTAAGATGTTGAGCAAGATTCTTGGTCCGCTTGTTACTATCCTCATCAATATCATTCCTGATATTATCCGTATGATCTTTGGAAAGAGCAAGGAGCAGAAGATAGAGGAGATCAAGATGAAGTTTATTTCTGAGATTGTTTCAAAGATTATCGAAGCATTGCGTCAGCCTATCGAGGATATGATCAAGGAACAGCGTTCTGAGGTTTACAATAATGTTTCTGCACTTATTGATTCTGAGACACAAAAGTACAACGAGAACATCAATGCTATAAAGAACCAGCAGCAGGAAGAAAAGAAGGTCGTGGCTCAGAAGGTTGCTACTCTGAATACTGTAGTGGAGAAGTTGAATGCTTTAAAAAATCAAATTTAATATTATATGGGATTTGATGGCATAAAAAATAAAAGTGCAAGCATGGGCAAAAATCCCATGTCTGCATTTTTGAAGGTCAATAAATATCAGAATCCACAGACAGTGTTGGATTTGATATCGCATATCTGTACATCTGGTATGGATTTGTCAGTGAAAGATGAATTTACGCCATATAGTGATAAATATAATCAACTAAAGGAAGATTATTCTAAAATAAATACGCGAGAAGCAGAAAATCCGTTTGTTGATGACTCTATAAGTAATCTGGTTAAAAACTGTGAGCTTCCATACTCAATTATGCCTTTTTTTCTTGACCATTCTGGCTTTAATGATGCTATAAATGTCGCAGTTGGTGGAGGTTATAGTTCTGGCAAATCTTCTTTCCTTAATAATATTACTGGAATTGGTGCTGTTCTTCCTACCGGAATAGAACCAGTGTCCATGATTAATACCTATATATCTTTTTCTGATAAGATAACAAAGTTGATTGTGTCTGGCAAGAATTGTAAAGGGCATGTCGTAAAACTTAATCGTGAGGTGTTGGATTGTATTCAACACTCTTCCAAGTCGAAGATTTATGTTTCTTCAGTCTTAGACGAACTATATCTAAATGTACCCATTTCTAAAGAACGTGAGTATTTAAAAGGCTTGGTGTTTATTGATACTCCTGGATATAATAATTCAGACAATGCCAATAAAGAGAATGGAAAGAAGGATATAGATACAGCTATTGATGCTTTGCAAGATTCTGATGTTTTGTTTTGGTGTATAGATGCTGAAGCAGGAACTATTTCACAACGTGATATAGAAATGTTGAATAAGCAGATAGACTATAATGATGGTAATTATCCTTTTGTTATTGTATTTAATAAAATGGATAAGAAACCAAACAATGAGCTTGTTAAAATCTTACAGTCTGCAGAAAAGGTATGTAAATCCAAATTGAAGATACAGCCAATAGATATTATTGGTTTTTCTTCAATAGGAGAAAGTGCCATATATTCGTTGAAGAATAAGCAAAAGGCAACTACAAGAGGTGGAGTGATGAAAGTCCTTGCTTCTATTATCTACAAAATGAAGGATGGTTTCTCTAATACTCGTTCTGTTTCTTATTGGACAAATTGGCTTGCAGATTGTTTTGATCAGGAGCTTAAAGACTGTGATGAATCGCTTGCTGATTTGGAAAAAAATAGAAAAGAATTGGCAAAGAAAAAGGCTGATGCTTTCTCTAAATCAGAAACTTCTAACGAAGAGAAAATGTCATTCGTAAAAGATCATTTGCCAATAGTTGAAGATGTAATCATTAAATCCTATGATGAGATTCTTAATTCAAGAGATGGATTGATAGATCTTTTCAATAGAGCAATGAAGGGGTGGTCAAAAGCTTTGGATCGAGAAGACCAATGGGCTGAAAAAACCGGTTTCTTTAGTGATGCTTCAAATTTGCAAAGACAATCAAATAACGCCGTAAATGAATATAATAGAATAATGACGGCTGCTGAGGAAAACTGTGATGAATTTCAATTTTGGAACACAGAATCACGTAAAGAAGATTTGGACCTCATAAGACAAGCTTACGAATATTATGATTTAGACGATGATGATAATACTCAAGATTCTTTAAAAGAAGATTATGACAATACGGTTGCCTCCAAAGAGACGATTTCTATCTATAAAAGTTTTCTTCAAAAGAAGAAACAAGAGATTGTTCATGTATTTACCACATGTTGTGAGAATGCAATAAAGAAGAACGAAAAGCGTTTGCGTGCATTGCAGAACATAAAGGAAGAAGAAGAAACTGATGTGTTCTCTGCTATTGCCAATGACAATATGAACAGATTCCTTGATTGCTTCTCAAATGGAGTTGATTTGACAAAGTGTAATAGTCAGGGATATTCTCCATTGACATACGTTGCTAAAAATAGCAATAATGCAATGATGAAATTTTTGATTGACCACGATGTTGACCTCTCTCTAAAGGATAAAAATGGTTATAACGCCTTGGAGACAGCTGCTATCTATCATTGTCAAGACATATGCGAACTTCTTATTAATGCAGATAAGGGTTTGTTGATGGAGTCGCAATCGTTGACGAAGTTGGCAGCTAATGATCGATTTGAAAAGTGGATTTCTAATTTCTAATAAGTATGGCTATAAATATAGACAATTATAATGACGTATTTGGAAAGTTAACAAAAGCGGTTGACATTGCAAGTGCGTCAGATAATGAAGAGATAAAGAAGATCTTCTCAAAGATAAAAGAGAAAGTTTGCTACATAAAGGAAGGTGGTGACCGCTTGAAACGTGACAACGAGATATTGAAAATAGGTGTCGTTGGTCAGGTGAAGGCAGGTAAGTCATCATTCCTCAACTCGCTGTTGTTTGAAGGTGAGAATGTATTGCCAAGGGCATCTACGCCAATGACAGCCGGCCTGACAGTGTTGGAATATGGTGAAAAGAATGTGTTCTCCGTTGAGTACTACACGGCTAAGGAATGGGAAAAGTTTGAGGACAAGGCCAAAGAATATGACGACTTCGTGAATAACGTGAAGTCGATGAATCCTGCGTTGACAGATGAAGAGGCAGCAAAGATGGCGAATATTCCAGATGAGCTGTCTGCTGCAAAAGAACTCGTAACACGATGTTCTCGTGCTGCCAAAGGCAAAGTGAATAAAGCTTCAGAAGAGAACAACTTTACTGATATAGCGGACTTGCAGGATATTCTTGAGGATTTTGTCGGTGCTGATGGTCAGTTCACATCTGTAGTGAAGAGTCTTACTATTCGTCTGAATGATGAGCGACTCAAAGGAATGAGAATCGTGGATACTCCGGGTGTAAACGACCCAGTGGTGTCTCGCGAGCATCGCACACGTGAGTTCTTGCGTGAATGTCATGGCGTGTTCTTCTTGAGTTTTGCTTCTCGCTTTTTTGACAGCACAGACGTTAACTTCCTTACAAATCGTATTGGTTCGCAGGGTATTGGCACTGTGGTGCTTATTGCAAGTAAATTTGACTCTGTGCTGCAAGATTCTGGCTCAAAGTTTGAAGACGATTTGGGTAATGCGATAGAAGATTGCCAAAGACAGTTGAAAGCTCAGTTCAGACGCAACCTTTCTGGTTCAGATTATAAGGGTAAGGAGCCTCGTTTTACGATGAGTTCCGGTATCGGTTATTCTATTGCTAATAAAAAGCCGTCAGACTGGGACAGTATGGAGAGCCATGTCGTAAAACAGATGAAGAGATTCTATCCAAGTTTCTTTGCTTCTGAGAGGGACATTAAGGCTACGTTCAATGAGCTTTCACAGATAGATGATATTAGAAAGGATTATCTTGATGGTGAGTTCGTGAAGAATCGTGATAAGATTATCTCAAGTAAGGTGGATAGCTACTTTGGCAATGCCACAAGTGAAATCAAATCAATCTTGAGTGATGGCAAAGCCAATCTTAACGAACGAAATAATGCACTTTGTAAGAAAGACATCTCTCAGATAGAATCAGTTCGTAATGCTACACAGAAAGTCGTTGATAAAATAGCGAAAGAAATAGACTCGCTGGCAAGTAAGGCTGACGATATGGCGGAACAGTCGATGAAAATGTGTTGGAATAGTTATCAAACACCTTCTGTAAGAATTCCACTTAAAGAGGAATTCGTCACATTTATACGACAGACTACGTTTTGGGGTAGAGATACTTATGTGTCTTGTTCTTATAGAAAAGTTGATGAACAGAAACTTATTGATGAGGCAGAAAAAAAAGTTAAAGTTGCGGCCGAAAATTTGTCAAATGAATGGAACAAAAAGTCAGGCGAACTAATGGATTCAATAAAAACGACAATCGGTGATCTTATAGCTGACGCTGAGCAGAAAGATTCAGATGCCAAGTTGGATGCTGATGGCTTACGCCGTATTCTCGGTGAGGTTCTTGCTTCAATGAGCAATTCTACTGTTATTAATATCAAGGATCTTGCCAATAATGTTGTTGGTCGTATTATGGATATAGCACAAAATTGCGATGTTTCTTTGTCAAATATAGGAAAAGTGGATGAAGCTACAGCAAAGAACAAAATATATAGAAGAGCAAGTGATGTACACCGAAAGGTTGAAAGTGGTTTGCGCGATTTGTTTGATGAATTCAATACGGATATCAAGAATGAACTCTGTAAGTCGAAGAATGAGGTGGTTAATATATTTACGAGCCGTAAGAACGAACTGATCACAAAGGCGAAAGGTTCTGTTAAGGATTATATAGACTCTCTTGAAAAAGATCTTAAAGACAAGAAAGCCCAGCTTGAGAATTATAAAAAAGCGATTACAAGTATTAACGAAATAGAAAAGCTACTATGAGTGTAAAAGAAAAATATATAGCAGCTCTGAATGACGAGCATGACAAGATGGTTTCGTATGTAAAGCAGATGACAGCGAAGGTCGTATTTCCAGAGACTGCCGTAAGTATAACATACAAAAAGCCAGCTAAACATACAATTGCTTCTGCTGTATGTTTAATCGGTGGTGGAATTACTATGGCAGCGGGTCTATGTTTAGATAAGAATGGTATTTCTGCAGCTGGCGGAGTTGCTGTTGCTTGTGGTGCTGGATTGTTAGCTATAGATAGAAACAAAAAGCCGGTTGCACAGCGTGATGTTTCATATTATCAGGTCACCAGTCATTACTATAAGTCTCTATCTGACATATTCAAGCATGTAACAAGCGACTGGACAGATACTTTAGTCGAGTTGAAAAGTAAGTTGAAGGCTGAAATAATGCAGCAAAACATTTCTGAAGAAGAGAAAAACTCTGCTATTCAAAGTGTTCTGACCACTTCTGTTGTTGATATGTCTATGGCTGATATTTCTTCTAAACTTGGTAAAATTGAGCGTGAGCAAGATGAAGAGAGTTATAAACAGTTTGTAACAGTGTATGAGAAAACTTGTATCGATGCTATTAAAAAAGCTTGTGAAGAGCAGAAAAAGGTTTACGAAAGACTGAAATTCTAATAATATGGAGTGGGAAAATCCCACTCCATATCATTAAAACCAATATTTTATGAGGTTATTAGTTACTTATGCTGAGCTGCAAGAATATGTAGCCAGTTATTACCATAAGAATGTAAATCTTGGGTATGTAAATGAAAGTACTGTGTCGGTCTCTGTTCCAATCAAGGTGTTGGGATTCACAAAGCAGATAAGCATAAATATTATCGTGAAGAAGATAGAGGGCAGTGACTTGTTCTTGGCGTATGACGGCAAGATGGGAATTGACCTACTTGTTTCGCCTGCTATCTCTTATGCAAAGAAACTTGTGCCGGAGAAAGCAGGTTGGGTGGAACAGATGCCTGGCAATATCGTTAAGCTGCGCCTTGGCGACATTGACAAATTGCAGAAAGTGTTTGAGAAAGTGGAGCTGAAGAATATCAGTTTTGAACAGGAAAAAGCCTGCATCGACATAGGTTTGCTCTGATATTTCCCCGATTACTCAATAAAATCGAGTTTTTTGTTATTTTTTTTTGAGGGTATGTCACGTTCTGTCACACCTATATGGTAATTTTGCAATCGAAACCAAAAAACAAAGCAATATGGATAATCGAATGAAATTCTATTGTTGGATAATCCCGCTACTGATGCGCAAGCGTCTCACTTTCGAGGAGATTGCCAATGAATGGCGGGATTGCTATAACAATATAGATGGGACGGAACTTGACAAACGCACGTTTCATCGCTACAGAGATACGATAGAGTCGCTTTTCGGAATCTCGGTGGAGTGTAACAAGAGCGATGGCTTTCGCTACTATTTGAAGCGGGACGCCATTACGAATAATGACGTTACGGAGTGGATGCTCAGTTCCTTGCGTATAACATCGCTTGCAGAGCAACTGAAATATCATAATAAGGTGATGCTTGACACTCCGCCTTATAATACGGAGTTCCTCGATGACATTCTGAGAGCGATAGACAAACATTATCTCCTGAAATTCAAGTATATCTCGGCTTACGGTGTGGAGAGCGACGTAGAGTTGCAACCTGCCTTCGTCAGATTCTACAAGCAGAGATGGTATGTGATAGGAGTGGTGGATGGAGAGAAGGTGCGCTGTTTGCCATTTGACCGTATCAGTTTTCTGCAAGTGATATGTGAGAAGCATCCATTGTCAGCGGAGATGAAGAATCTGCTGACACCGGACATCTATTATGCTGACTGCTTTGGCATCTATCGCATGGAAAATGTGAAGCCCGAAAAGATTCGCATCCGTGCATTCTATCCGGAATATAATCTGATAGAGGAAGTACCACTGCATGAGAGTCAGGAGATGGTGAAGAAATCGGAAGACGATATGTTCAGAGAATATACTCTTACCGTTCGCCCAAGTCGTGATTTCCTGCAGGAATTGCTGTGGCATGGTAGGAATATCATCGTGCTGCAACCCGAGAGTCTGAAACAAGAAATGATTGGCATTCTGAAGGATATGGCTCAAAGCTATGAGACTGGGGAATGCTTGAATGGAGAAGAATAACAAAAACTTTTCGCTTATGTTAAGAGGAACAAGAACTTTTATATGTGATAACTGCGGACACAAATTTAAGGGAGGTGACTTTGAATGGAATTGCACAGCTTTTTCAGCTCCGTTGAAATGCCCAAAGTGCGGTAGCTTTCATACTTATCCGTACAGCTCCTCCGAAGGATTTTTCGGATGGATCTTCGGAGGAGGAAGTGATAAGTCCATGTATGAAGATATATGGAAAATGATGGATGAACAACAAAAAAAGAATGAAAATGAGTAAGCTATTCTTTCAGCCTTTCGTTGGCGCGAGTTACGTCAATGGAGGAATGTTCGGCATGCGCATAATGGTGCTTGGTGAGAGTCACTATTGCGACGAGGGATGTGCTGATTGCGGTGACTGCCAGTTGCACCGCGACTGCATAGGATTCACGCAGAATGTCATCAGAAATTATCTCGATGAAGGCAATGAACGAGAGAACTGGATGCGCACTTTCGTGAAATTCGAGCGTTCGCTTGTGGGAATGGAGACGGATTGGGCTATGAGACGCAGAATATGGGATTCAGTCCTCTTCTTCAATTACTTGCAAGTGGCGATGGGCGGCCCTCGTGAGGCTGGCACTTCTGAGGAATACTCCGAGGCAGCTGATGCTCTCTTCGATGTGATGGACAAGTATCAGCCTGAGTATCTCATCGCTTGGGGCAACCGACTTTGGGACAAACTGCCTGGTGACCGCTGGGAGAATGGTGATGACATTGTGGTTGACGGTTATCGTGTGGCTACGGGTTCTTATCTCTTGAGCAATGGCAGACGTGTCAGGGTGATGGCTGTAAATCATCCTTCAGTCGGTTATTCCTGGGATTACTGGCATCGAGTGATACGGATATTCTTAGGATGACTTGGACTTCTCTGAGGTTTGTTGTCTGGTTGTCTTATGAAATAAAATATCAATAAATAAAAATAAACAAATATATTTTTCTTTGTTTTTTTATATTGATATTTTATTCCTCAACAAAACAACAAAAAAATCTACTGAGGACACTGATTAGCAAAGATTCTCCTCTCTACCCCATGAATGAGAATGATTATAGACATATATATAGAGTGAAAATGAGAGTCTGAGCAGTTAGTGTCCTCTATGGGAAAGAAAATATAACTATTAAAAGAAAGAAAACTATGAACGGTCAAAAAGTAACATCCTTAGTGTTGATGGGTTTAGCATTGTTATATGATGTCAGCCCTGTAGATATCATTCCCGACATTCCTGTGGTGGGATGGATTGACGATTTCATCATTACGGCTTCGGCAGGACTCAACTGTATAGAGAAATTCTCAGAAGAGACCAGTAAGACACTTGCCACTATAGCCAAGACGTTGAAATGGGGAATGATTATAATAGGTGGCATTCTCATTCTCATCGTAGTGCTTCTTGCTGGACTAATCATCAAGTTGTTCTCATAATCAGAAGGACATGCTATGCGTACCATTTTGATAATACTAATCGGACTGCTGACAATGACAGCCAGCAGTTCAAACTCAGAAAAAGAAAAACCTATGGAGAAATGTTACTGTGAATATTGCGGAAAGCAGTTTCCTGACGTGCGACAGTTGGTTTCTGCGCCTTGTGCCTATCATCCTGACGGACCAAATCGGGGAAAGCATAAGTTATACCAAGGACGTACCACGCCTCCTTTCACCTGCAAATATTGCGGCAACAAATTCTCATCTCTCATGCAGATGGTGACCGCACCGTGCGCTTATCATCCTAAAGGGACGAATAAAGGCAAACATGCTCCTACATTAAGTAGGTAATTCTGATCACCTACTTATAAAAATCTGAAGAATCAATGAATATACCGAAATTACCAATATCTCTCGTACTTAGTTCCGGTGGTGCAAAAGGTTATGCACATATAGGAGCGATAAGAGCAATAGAGGAATCCGGATACATCATCACCTCCATTGCCGGAACCTCTATGGGCGCCTTGGTGGGTGGACTATATGCCGCTGGCAAACTCGACGAGGCTTATGAATGGCTGAAGACCATCGACTCATGGGAAGTATTCAAGATGTCTGACCTTCACAATGTTTCGATGCAAGGCTTGCTGAATGGTGATTACATCTTCGACCGCTTGCGAGGCTTTATTGGCGATGTGCTGATAGAAGATTTACCCATCGATTATTGCGCCATTGCCACAAACATTGACAATGGCAATGAAGTGGTAATCCGTAAAGGTCCGCTTCTTGAAGCCATTCGTATGTCAGTATCAATGCCGGTATTGTTTGCTCCTTATAAGAAGAATGGGCATAGATACGTGGATGGCGGATTGACCAACGGTCTTCCGATCAATCGCGTGGTGAGGCATAAAGGCGACAAATTGATTGCCATCGACCTTGACATATACGGCACTAATAGCGTGAAGGATATGGAAAAGGAAATCACATCCACATTCTTTTCAGAGAAAGACGCCACACGCGTTGTGACAAATGCTATGTTATCTCTTACTCGAGGACATTCCATCTTTGATACAGGACTCGGCGTAGCTACAGGACTCGCTACTCCGTTGATTTCTAATTTTGTGAAGAATTCGTTCTCTTCTTCCGGCAGCAATCTGTTTCGCATATTCTTTAATTCCTTCTATATAGCTTTGCGACAGAACAAGATAGCTATGCGCAATGCCATAAAGCCGGATTATTATATCAATATAGACGTCAAGGGCAACAACACATTCAGCTTCACCAATGCTGAGGAAATCCACGATTTAGGCTACAGGCAGGTGAAAAACGCTCTTGCTGGAAATGGATTTACACAACTATAAGTATGTATAAAGGTGGTTATGCGGTGCATATCGACTGAATCAGCTTGCGCTTTTTCCCCATGTGCAAGTCAGTTTTCCGTGTTTTCGTGGTTGAATCTCATGGATTTTGATTACCTTTGCATTTTATATCCAATGGAGAAGTGACGCAAGAAGAAACCGTGATAAGTGGTTGATATCATTTTTGCGCGTTTTTCATAATAAGCACAAGAGAAATAAAGATATGATCACAGTTGATGGATTGACCGTCGAGTTTGGCGGCACCACCTTATTCAAAGACATTTCCTTCCAGATAAATGAGAAGGACCGTATAGCCCTAATGGGTAAGAATGGCGCAGGCAAGAGCACTCTGCTAAAGATAATAGCCGGTGTGCGCACAGCCACGCGAGGCACCGTCTCAGCGCCAAAAGACTGCGTTATCGCCTATCTGCCACAGCATCTTATGACAGAAGACGGACGCACCGTGTTTGAAGAGACCTGCCAGGCTTTTGCTCATCTCCATGAGATACAGGCAGAGATTGATCGCATCAATAATGAGTTGACCACCCGTACCGACTATGAGAGCGATGAATATATGCAGCTCATAGAGAAGGTGTCCTCACTTTCAGAGAAATTCTATGCCATAGACATGACGCATTTCGAGGAAGATGTGGAGAAGACACTGCTCGGACTCGGTTTTTAGCGCTCGGATTTCGACCGTCCTACCAGTGAGTTCTCTGGAGGTTGGCGTATGCGTATCGAGCTTGCCAAACTGCTTCTCAAATCGCCTGACGTACTGCTTCTTGACGAGCCAACAAACCATCTCGACATATAATCCATCGGTTGGCTCGAAGATTTCATCTGTAATAGTTCGAAAGCCGTGGTCGTAATCAGCCACGACCGTAAATTCGTGGATGATATTACCACTCGTACCATTGAGGTGACGATGGGCAGAATCTACGACTATAAAGCCACATACAGCCATTATCTGGAACTGCGTAAGGAACGTCGCGAGCAACAGATGAAGCAATATGAGGAACAGCAGAAGATGATAGCTGAGACAAAGGATTTCATCGAACGCTTCAAAGGAACGTATTCCAAGACCTTCCAGGTGCAGAGTAGAGTGAAGATGCTCGAAAAGCTTCAGCTCATAGAGGTGGATGAAGAAGATACCAGTCACCTTCGACTTAAGTTCCCGCCAAGTCCACGAAGCGGTGCTTACCCAGTGCAGATGAGTGATGTAGCAATGTCTTTCGATGATAAACAGATATTCAGCGGAGTAAACCTCACTGTGGAGCGTGGCGATAAGATAGCCTTCGTAGGACGTAATGGTGAGGGTAAATCCACATTGGTGAAGTGCATCATGGGTCAACTGCAAAATGAAGGTAAGCTCGAACTGGGACACAACGTGCAGATAGGCTATTTCGCTCAAAACCAAGCCTCCCTGCTTGATGGAGACCTCACCGTATTCCAGACTATAGACGATGTGGCAAAAGGCGAGGTGCGCAATAAGATACGCGACCTTCTCGGAGCCTTTATGTTTGGTGGAGAAGATTCCACAAAGAAAGTCAAAGTGCTCTCAGGTGGTGAACGCACACGTCTTGCAATTCTCAAACTGTTGCTGGAGCCTGTCAACCTTCTTATCCTCGACGAGCCAACAAACCATCTTGACCTCAAGACGAAGGACGTGCTCAAGCAGGCGCTTCTCGACTTCGACGGTACGCTTATCGTAGTCAGTCACGATCGTGATTTCCTCGATGGCCTTGTCAGCAAGGTCTATGAGTTTGGTCACGGCAGGGTACGTGAGCATTTGTGTGGTATTTATGAGTTCCTGGAGTCAAAAAAGATGGAAAGTCTTCAGGAGTTGGAGAAGAAATAGTATTTTGGGGGTTGTTTTGTTGTTTGGTGAATTTGTTGTTTAGTTGATAGTAAAACTACAAGCGAATACTACAAACAACAAAACAACCGATTCCCTCCAACCATCCCGCCACTGTGCCAACGGCTTAAAAAAATAAAAACAACCCCGACAGCAAATAAACATCGAAATAAAACGCAATAATAACTAACCAAAACCAACCACAAACCCCGCTGAAACTCCAATATTTACACTATTATTTACCATAAACCTTTCGTTGTGAACCAATGTGAACTTGTTTAATTGATATAAATTATGTAACTTTGCACAATATTTCACATATCCTTAGAACAATACTCGACTTATGCTCATCTATAAATCTCAATATATAATAGCATTTTGCCTGCTCCTCTTAGCCTGCACATCAGGAGGAGAGGGGACTGAAACTGACCCTATCCAGCCATCCCAACCAGAAGAGACCAGACCGAAAATGCCGATAAATATCAGCACTACGATAACTCGTGCTACGGAAACGGCATTCGAGACTGGCGACCAGATAGGACTCTATGTGGTCAATCGTAAAGCGGATGGGTCTTCCCAGCCTCTTTTGTCTTCAGGAAATCATGTCGATAACATGCTTTTCACCTACTCTAATGGTTGGGCTCCAGCCACTCCGATATACTGGAAGGATGAGAATACTCATTCTGATTTCTATCTTTACTATCCTTATCAGAAGTCACTTTCAAGTGTCAACGCTATGGTTTTCGAGCTAAATGCCAATCAAAGTAATGCGCAGGATTACAAGAGTGGCGACCTTTTGATAGGCTCTTCTCTCAATGTTACCCCTACCAAGGAAGCCGTAAACATCGAGGCAAATCATGCAATGAGCCTGGTAGAGATAATGCTAAAGCCAGGAAATGGATTTACAGAATCTTCTCTTTCTACATCTAAAGTGTCACTTAGGCTAAATGGTCTTAAGACTTTGGCAACAGTAGATTTAGCATCCTCCAATGTCATGGCGATAGGACCTGCCACTACGGTCATTCCTTACAAGGACGGCGATAAGTATAGAGCCATAGTAGTACCGCAACAGGTGGCGCAGTCCGACCTTATTACCGTCGATGTAGATGGAAGCGAATACAAACTCTCAAAATCCCTCACATTCGTTAGCGGCAAGCGTTACACGTTTACCGTCACCATTGCCAAGTCAAGCAGTGGCATAAATGTATCTATAGGATCATGGTCAGATGATGGCATCGACTATGGAGGTACTGCTAATTGATAATTAGGCAATCAAAATAATTCTATTCATATACTTAGATAATGTCCAAAAAATTCAAAATAGGACTATGAACAAGAAATACATCAAGTCATTATTATATCCGATAGCATTGGTATTCAGCCTTATAATTGCAGGATGCGCTGATGAACTGTTTGACGAAAGCAACGGACAACAGGGCAAAGACCGCATCGAACTCTCAGGCGATATTGACCAACTCCCGATTACCCGCGTCAATGACAACGGCTTCTGTGATGGCGACTATATGGGCGTCTATATCGTAGATTATAAAGGAGGCACGCCTGGAACGCTGCAAGTGCGAGGCAATAGGGGCGACAATGTGCGTTATACTTTTGACGAGGCGAATTATAAATGGGTGCCAGCATACGATGTCTATTGGAAAGACAAACATACACATATCGACGTTTATGGGTATTATCCATTTGCAAGTCCGGAGAGTATTGACGACTATCAGTTTGAGGTGCAGCGTGATCAAAACCGTCCTGCAGAGAATGGCAGCCTTTGCGGTTATGAGGCGAGCGACTTTCTATGGGGCAGGCTCACAGACATAGCTCCGACTTCCAATACTATTCGTCTGCTCTTGAAGCATAGAATGTCAAATGCTTGTGTCACTTTGGTGGAAGGTGAAGGCTTTGCCAAAGGCGAATGGGCAAGCACAGAAAAGAGTGTTCTTACTGCTAATGTGGCGCGAAAGGCAAGCATAAATCTGTCAGACGGAACGGTGAAAGTGGCAGGAGAAGTGGAGCAGACGGCGACAATACCTTCACATACAGGCGACGAATGGCGCACTATCGTGGTGCCACAGACTGTAAGTGCGGGTACGACGCTTTTCAGCATCACCATAGGAGGTTTGCCATATAAATTCACTAAGAGTGAGAGCTTGACCTATGTGGCAGGCAAAATGATGAAATTCGGCATCAAAGTAGATAAGAAAGCCGGCAGTGGACAATACAAACTGATGCTTATCAGCGAAAGCATTACGCCGTGGGAGAATGACCTTGTCAGCCATAATGCCACGGCAAAGGAGTATGTAATCATCAATTCCACGCCAGGCGGACTCAAGAAAGCCATCATTGCTGCAAACAAAGACTACACAAAAATAAGAAATCTGAAGATAACAGGCAAGATAGATGCCCGTGATTTCTATTTCATGCGAGACTCCATGTCGTGCCTTTCTGCTCTGAATATGAAGAATGTGCGCATCAAGGGATGGGGAAGAGCCGTGATAGAACGCTTTGAAAATGAGGACGACCAGATACCTGCCGATGCATTTCATTTGGAATCTCAAGGCACAGGAAGCAGAACTCTGACCCGCTTGGTTCTTCCAGATACTCTGAGGTCTATAGCTTCGAGCGCCTTTCATGGTTGTAGTTATCTCTCTGGCTCTTTGGTGATTCCAGAAGGAGTAGTGGAAATCCAAAGAGGCGCATTCCATGATTGCGATGGACTAAACGGCACTTTGACTCTTCCTTCCACCCTTCGCAAGCTCGGAAATATGGGACCAGATGATACACAAGACGAAGGTTCTGACTATTGTAAGGGCGTATTCCAGGGATGTCCTAATCTCACTGGAAATCTTGTCTTGCCAGAGAATCTCGAATTGATAAGGGGATATTGTTTTCAAGGCTGTAAAGGTTTCTATGGAGAATTGAGACTTCCAGAGAAATTGAAGAGAATAGGTAAATGCGCTTTCAGCGGATGTTCTGGTCTCACGGGTTCTCTTACTATTCCGCAAAGTTTCTCGGCAATTCCTTCCGAGGCCTTCAAAGAGTGTGGTTTTGACGGAACTCTTACCCTCCACGATGGCATTACAAATATTGGTAATGACGCATTTGGCTGGTGTCATTTCAAGGGCGAACTGCGTTTGCCTAAGTATCTGCATACTATAGCCTACAATGCGTTCCGCAATAATGATTTCTCCAGCAATCTGGTATTGCCTTCCACTGTCACCCATATTGGTGACAACGCCTTTGAAAACAACTGGCGACTGACTGGTATTCTCGAAATCCCAGACGAAGTAGAAAGCATCGGAAATAGAGCTTTCGCTAATTGCAGAATGTTGGAAGGAATATTATTTCATGAGACTATAGAGACTATTCATCGTGAAGCCTTTAGCGGTTGTTTCGGTATAGGGTCTATAATTTGTGAAGGCACTATGCCGGCATATATTGAGAACAATGCTTTTGACGGTGTGCCAAAGGATAATTTTACGCTGGAGGTGCCTGAGAGATCCATACCACTTTACCAGACTTCTAATGGTTGGCGCGACTTCAAACGCATCGCAGCGCATCACGAACTGGTGTGTCGTCCATCCGTGGCTTGTGCTCTCAATACGGAGCATAAGCAGACCCTCGTGATAAATGCTGAAGGAGAATGGGACATAGAGAGCAAGCCAGGCTGGTGTGAGGTATATCCTGATCATGGTAAAAACAAGACCGAGGTGACACTGACCATCAAGGCTATGCCAAAAGGTAGTGACGACCGCAGGGGAAAGGTGGTCTTCCATCTCAAGAATAAGGACTATACTCATGCTTGCAATGTCAGCCAATCCAATTATGAATATGGTGAAGACCAATGGATTACGTTGCAGAAGGCAAAGAGAGGCAATAATGGTGGCATAAACATCGTATTGCTCGGTGACGGCTTTAATGCAAGCGACATCGCGAGTGGAGCCTACCTGAAACATATTAAAGAAGAGGTGGAGTATTTCTTCGGTATTGAGCCTTACAAGACCTATCGTGATTATTTCAATGTCTATACAGCCGTTCCGCTCTCCACAGAGTCAGGCGTTGGCACGGTGAATACGATACGCTATAATCGTTTCAAGACCACATTCACTGGTGGGGTAGGGCTGAGAGCTGACTATGATGAGATATTCGACTATGTATTAGGCGCACCGACAGTAAACAAGGAAAACCTCAATCAGACCCTAATTATCATAGTGCCAAACTCCACTGATTACGGTGGCATCTGCCAGATGTGGGAAAGTGGCGCCGCAATAGCATTCTGCCCACTAAGTACTTATGGCTATCCTCTTGACACGCGTGGCGTAGTGCAGCATGAAGCTGGCGGACATGGCTTTGGCAAACTCGCTGACGAATATATCTATCACAATGCTTTCATTGATGCTTGCGGTTGCACTTGTTGTCCTCATGCAGATGAGTTGCGATATTATCTTTCCTTGGGCTGGTATGAAAATCTCTCTTTGACCAGCAAGATGCACAATGTGGGGTGGAGTCATCTCATCTTTGATGATCGCTATAGTGACATCGTGGATGTCTATGAAGGTGGCTTTATGCATAGTCGCGGAGTGTTCAGATCAGAGCAAAACTCCTGCATGAACAATGATATTCCTTACTATAGTACCATAAGTCGCGAGAGCATAGTAAAGCGAATTAAACGTTATGCTGGCGAGACTTACTCTTTCGAGGACTTCGTAAAGCATGACTCCCGTGATGCCGGCACCGTGACAAGGAGCGTGGACGTGAATGATAAGCGCACCGCGCACACTTACCAAAATGCGCCTGTCATCCATAAAGGTAATCCGCTGAATAGGTTGAAGGCGAAGTCCAAGCGTCACTAAAGCTACTATATAGTCATGATTGCATAAGTGGGTAATCAAGTCATTCTGATTACCACTTATCTAATAAAGGTGTAAAACCAACAGAAGAAAAGTATGAACAAACTACTTATAATAAGTTTTATCTCCGTTCTGACCACGTCATTGCTTGCTTCTTGCAGTGATGATGCAGAGCCGCAATATACGGATGCTAAATCCACGCCGATGACATTCCGTGTCTCTCATCCTGCTCAGACACATGCTACATCGTCTGACTTTGAGGCAGGTGATTGTATCGGACTCTATGTGGCTTCTGCGGATAAGCCTTTGGAGATTGGAGGCAACCTTGTCAATAATGAGGCTCTGTCATTCAATGGCAGGGAATGGACTGCAGACCGTTTCCTCTTTTGGGATGAGGGCACTTACAATGCCTTCGCATATTATCCTTATATAAAGAAGCTTAGCAACATCGAAGACCAGCCTTTTAGCGTGGCAATAGACCAAAGTACTAAGAAGACTGCGACGTCATTAGGTGGCTATGAAGCAAGCGATCTGCTCTTCGCAACTGCTAAGGGTGTCAAGGCGTCTGCTTCTCCTATTAGCCTGAACTTCAAGCATATCATGAGTAAACTTACCATTCGCTTGATAAAAGGTGAGGACTTTGATGGTGAAATGCCAAAGACTGCTGTAGTGTATGTTCATAGTACAGTTCCTACTGCCACTATAGATTTGCAGGCTGGTGTTGTAACACGTGATGTAAAGGGTATTAGAAAGACCATTATAGCGCATCAGGATGAAGACGATACGTATTCTGCCATCATCGTTCCGCAACGTATTGACAACAGGATGCCACTCATTGAGGTGGAGATGAAGGGAGTGAGTTATTTCTTTGAGAGTAAGTTTCTGTTCAAGCCTGGCATAGAGCATCTGATCAATCTCATCATATCCGATAATCCTGACAAGGTGAAGATAAATATCGGAGGTGAGAAAGTAAATTGGGACTAACAAAAAAATGGTGGGTCATTAAGTAGTTATCAATGAATAAACTAACATATATCTTATCATTCCTTGTGCTGATACTGTCAGTTTGGGTCATTATCTTATGGATGAAACCTTCTGCGACAGACAAAAATGTGGCTTCGGAGGCACGCTATGGGGTCATAGAAGGACTGCAACTGGTGGAGCAGACCATGCTGAATGGAGGCAAACAGTATTTCGTGGAAGATGCTAAGGGCGACATAATCTTTCGCGTTCCGCTGAGTGGATGCTTGCTCGACACGCATTTTCGCAATGGCAAACTGCGATTTAGGGAAATGGCTACAGGGCGTGAAGGATATATAGATAAGTCTGGCAATATCTCTTTCTTGTCCACTGCCGAGCACGTAAGCCAGCATGAAATGGCAACGCAAGAAGGCAAAGTGGCAAGAGTCGCTCCTGAGACAGATGGCGTTAGCAATTCTCAGGCCCAGTCTTCGTCCAATCGGAAAGAGGTGAAACTTCCGCAGACGGACATCCGAAAGCTGGCAAGAAGTAATCCATTCTATGCCGAAGCTACAAAGATAATCAATGGAAAGCTTTCTGATACCGACGCTTCCCGCCGTAAGCAGATACTCAATTATTGCGAGCATTTCCGAACTGCATACACCACAAAGGATATAGATTTCCTTTGGCAGGTGTTTAGTGACGAGGCATTGATAATAGTAGGCAATATTGTAAGACCGTCAAGAGATGGCGAAATCCCAAAGGCTGACGGCAGAGTAAACTATGCGATACATTCCAAGCACGAGTATCTGTCGCGCCTTTCCAAAGTCTTTGCCGGCAATAAGAAGGTGGATGTGAGATTCTCTGATTTCCGCATCATGCGCCATCCCACAATGGATGGTATTTATGGAGTCACGCTTCGCCAGCGTTATCAGAGCGATCGCTATGCCGATGATGGCTATCTGTTTCTGCTATGGGACTTCCGTAATCCTTCCATGCCTCTGATTCATGTTCGCACATGGCAACCTTCATCCACAGTGGGAAGCGCTGACGAGGTGATAGGAATCTCCGACTTTAATCTTGAATAGCATATATGAAGAGTAGTAAGCAAGTCATAAGAATAGTTTTGCATACGCTCCGCAAGGCAATGCTCTGTGTGGCGTATGTGATAGCCTTGTCTTATATTTCCATTTTCGAAGCTAATGCATTCTGTTTCTCTACTGAGCAAGAGAAGCCTGACAGCACCTTCTCTGTCGAGAGTTTCAAGCAGTTGCCCAGCGATGTAAGCGCATTCATCGATGTCGTCCGCGATCTCAATGGTGAGGCTTGCGCTCTCGTGAAAGTGGTGGCTCCGAGTGAGTTTGCTTTCTCCTCTCCTCTTGGAATCGTGAAGCGACGCGACGAGGTGGGCGAGATATGGCTCTACCTGCCCAAAGGCTCTAAATCCATTACGCTCAAGCATCCGCAGTGGGGAGTGATGCGCGACTATCAGTTTGGTTCTAAACTCGAAAGCCGAATGACCTATGAGATGCGCCTCCGTTTGCCTGAAGCAAAGTTGGTGGAGAGGCATGACACTATCGTCTTTACCAAAACGGTCGTGGATACCGTCGTCGTAGCTCCGACAAGGCAGTTAAGGCAACTGCATGGTTATGCCTTGCTGACTGCCTCAATGCACACCGATGGACCTTCTTGGGGCTGTTTCGCTGCTATCATGCGCCAGCACGGCGTCTATTTCCATGCCAGCACCAATCTGCATTCTTCTCCTGAGACTATAGGTAATTGCGATCGTGACGGCTATCGCCCAAACATTAGCAATAAGCCTTACTATTCTGGGGAAACCCAAACGTCAGAATATGCTTTGACTATTGGCGCAATACATCGGATTAACGGTAAGTGGAATATTTTTGAAGGTATAGGCTATGGTAGTCAGATTACGTCCTGGCAACTTGCAGATAGTGAAGGTGGCGGTTGGCTTCAGAATGAAGGACTGACCGATAAGGGCTTTGCCGCCGAGGTAGGTGTCATCGTCACAGTAGGAAAGCTTAATATCAGCGCGTCTGCTCTGACTATTGCTGGAAAGCAATGGCAGGCTGGCATTGGTGTCGGTATCTGTTTTGGTAAAACAGGATTATTGACCAAACTACGCAAGCATAAGAAAAATGTCAAACTCAAAGAAGCGAGCAATGAATAAACGCATATTATATATTTACAGCCTTGTCGTTGCCGTCTTATGCTCTTGCTCCAGTGACAAGCCCGACAATTTCGAGCCACGTCTCTTGACATTGTCTGCTTCGGATATTAGTCGCACCGAGGCAACGCTCCATGGCAAGTGTTTTACAGACAAAGGTGTCGTAAAGCCAAAACTATGGTTCCGCTTCGGCAATGACGCGAGCATGAATGTCAAGCAGGATGCCACTGCTGAACATGATGATAGCGTCTCCCTGCATCTGTCAGGGCTAACTGCCGGCACTACCTATTATTATATGCTTCAGGGCAGTAACGGCACTGCCTCTTTATCTGGTGAAATGCTCAATTTTACCACCGCTCCCAACCATCGCCCTACCGTCGGTAAAGCGGAGATATTAAGCAGCGGTCCGATGAGCGTGATTGTGGGCTACGGCATTGTCGATAATGGGGGAGACCCTGTGACTCTCAATGGCTGTCGCATATATTGCACGGAGAGCAATGGAGATAACGAGGTCAGAACATTTGTACAGTCAGAAGGAACTGATGAAAATGGACTTTACAGACTGCGTATTGATGGGCTGTCGCCTAATACCTCATATTGCCTGACACCGTATGCTACAAACAAAAATGGGGAAGCAGAGGGCGAGGAACTCCGTTTCACCACCTCTTCGGCTGTCGTGCTTGGCGAACCGGGCTGTTTATCCACTCTTATTGGTGAGGATAAATATAAATATTCCAGCATCACATTGGCTGGTCCGCTCAATGGCGATGACCTTCGCACGCTCCGAATGATGGCTGGACGCGACATCAATGGCAATGCCACAGAAGGCATTCTTGCCGATATTGACATTGCCGGCGCAAGTATAGTGGCTGGCGGTGGGGAATATGGTGAATCCAGAGTGACGGAAGAGGGAGTGATAGGAACCGGACTTTTCCGCTCGTGCCAGAATCTGAAACATATCAGCCTGCCAATGACTGCCGTAAAGATAGAGAAAGATGCCTTTGCTGATTGCTCCTCTCTTCTTAGTCTCTCCGTTCCTGCTTCCGTCGTGGAGATAACGCCATCAGCTGGTTGCACATCGCTGGAGAGCATTGATGTCTCGCCTGCCAATGTCAGTTACTCGTGCAGCGATGGCGTACTGATGAGCATTGATGGCAGGAAGATACTGTGGTTTCCGATGGGAAAGAAGGGCGAATTCGTACTGCCTGCCACTGTAGAGTCTCTCGGCAACTATGCTTTCCGTGATTGCAGCATTGAGAAAATTGTCCTGCCTGAAGGATTAACCCAATTAGGGCAGTGCATATTCTATGATAGTGAGGTGAAGGAAGTGGTCCTCCCGAACGATATGGAGCAATTACCCACCGGAACATTCCAGAATTGTAACCACCTGAAGATTGTGCGCATCGGAGCGAAAATGAAATTGCTCTCCGAATATGCCTTTGACGGATGCCAGCTCTCCGACCTCTATGTCAGCGCTAATATGCCTCCAGTATGCTATAAGACGACATTCTCCACTTCTGGCATTGACTTCACCAAGACCTGTCGTCTGCACGTGCCAAATGGCAGAAAAGCATATTATAGGGCTGACTTACAATGGAAAGTGTTTCAGAATATAATAGATGACTTATAAGTAAAACTTTATAAAGAAATGAATATGAGCACACCAGAAATAGAAGAACTGAAAAAATATATACAAAAGAAATTCGGCAAACAGCTCAAGACCACGACCGACTTTGAAGAGTTTTCCTTGCATATAGGTAAGACTGATTCGTCAGTGTCCGCTTCCACATTGAAGCGACTCTTCGGCTATGTAGGCGATTCACACAAACCGCGTGTGCAGACTCTCAATCTGCTTGCGAAATATATTGGTCACTACGATTTCGACACGTTCGTGGAATGGCTTAAACGCAGTTCCTACTACAACTCTTCGTTTTTTCAAGCTGGACAAATCGTCAGTAGCGAATTGCAGCAAGGCGATAGGGTAGAGATAGGATGGGCGCCAAATCGTATGCTTCTGCTGGATTATCTCGGCAATAGCACTTATCGCGTCCTCGAGTCGCACAACAGCAAAGTGCAGCCTGACGACCGCTTCATCACTGGTTGCTTTATCAAGGGCAGTCCTCTCTACCTCCCATTCATAGAGCGACAAGGCAAACGCACAGCCCCATTCGTGGCAGGAAGAAACGGCGGATTGACCATAATAACCGTAGATAAAAAGCAATAACATCCCGCCACTGTGCCAACGGCTTTCACCGTTGGTTACCAACAACACCCTCCCGTATGAAAGAAGATACCCAACAATCCACCTCAGGCTATGTGATAGACATAAACACCGAAGCAGGCTTAATCACAGGCAGGCAGGACGGCAGTTTCACCAATATAGCCGAATGCTACGTCTCAAATACAGGCTTTGCACGTCTCTTCACTGCCGTAAGATATGGCAAGCGTTACGTACTCAAATGCCTGAAGCCCGATTTTATGCTTACTCCTGTATATCGTCAGGCACTCATGAAGGAGTTCGAAATCGGTTTTCAGCTCGATCATCCCAATATATGCCGCACCATTAGTTTTGAGACCGTAGGCGAACTGGGCGACTGTATCGTAATGGAGTATATAGATGGCGAGTCGCTGGAGTCTCTTATGTCTAAAGGCAGCATCACCGACAGCATGGCGCGCAAGATAGCCAACGGGCTCCTTGACGCTTTGGAATATTTGCATGCTAAGCAGATAGTGCATCGCGATATAAAGCCTTCAAACATCATGATTACTCACAAGGGAGGGAAAGTGAAGCTCATCGATTTCGGATTGTCGGACAGTGAAACATTCTGCATACTGAAAATTCCTGCTGGCACACGTGGCTATATGGCTCCTGAGCAGTTGATACCTGGAGCTCAGAGCAATCCAAGTGCTGACATATTCTCATTTGGAAAAGTCTTGATTCAACTGGCTGAAGCCATTCACTGCAGGCGCATGATGAAGATAGGGCATCTATGTGCCGAAGACGATGTGAAGCGTCGCCCAGCTGATGTGGCGCAAGTCAAGCAACTGATGGGAATGAATAGCCAGTGGCACAATATGCTGAATCTTTCTCTTGTCGCCATGATAATCGCTCTGATAGCCAGCATCATCATAATCTCATATTCCCCTCAAGCAAACGCTAATAGCGCCGGCTCCACAGATTCCATCTCCATCTCAGGCGCCAATAAGGTCGTTGACTCAGATTTCTGGTAAGTAATCCCTAATGTTGTTTGGTTGTTTAGAAAATAAAATATCAATATAAAAAACAAAGAAAAATATATTTGTTTATTTTTATTTATCGATATTTTATTCCTCAACCAGACAACAAAACAACAAGACAACACTAACGTATTCTTATTTATTGATATTTTATTCCTCAACCAGACAACAAAACAACAAAACAACCAGACAACACTAACGTATTCTTATTTATTGATATTTTTCCTAACGACCTGCCAAAATGTCACACTTGACTTAAAAAGCAATATGGTATGCCATTTGCTATAATGACAGAACTAAACAATGACAGACACACTCTGCTTGAAGGCTATATGCCAAAAACTAAATTCTTGCAGGGACACCTCGTTCCCTCTTCCTGATGCTATCGGAAAAAATACGGGAAAATATTTGGATTTTACTATACTTCACTGTATAATGCGTATGGATGCCTCGGTATTTTTGCGCAATAATTTCCAAATGCACTAATTATTAACATTTTATTATTTTTCTAAAAATTTTACACCTATGGCTATTAGAGAATTTAGAACCAGCAACAATTCAATCACTGATCGTTCAAAGGAATCAGTCGCAATCTATCTTCGTGAAATAAGTCGTGAAGACTGTCTCTCTCCTGAAGAGGAGGCAAGGCTTGCTCGCATCATTCGTAAGGGTGGGGAAGGGGCTGATGCTGCACGTGAGCGCTAGATCAAAGCTAATCTCCGCTTTGTGGTGTCTGTCGCTAATCAGTATAAGTCGCCTGTATTGGAGTTGTCTGACCTTATTTCTGAGGGTAACATCGGACTTATAAAGGCTGCCGAGCACTTCGATGACACGAAGGGATTCAAGTTTATCTCATACGCAGTATGGTGGATTAGGCAGACTATTATGGCTGCTATCTCCGATAATTCTGCCACTTGCCGTTTGCCACAAAACCAGCAGAAAGTTATCCGACAATATCGCCAGATGCAGCATGATATCTTTCAGATGGAGCAGAGAAATGTGTCAATAGATGAATTCTGTGAGGTGAGTGGGATGGATAGGAATTTGGTGGTTCGTGTGCTTGAAACTACAAACATACCTGTCAATATGGATCAGCCAGTCAGTGATGACGGTGAGGCTACTTATGCAGATTTCTTATCTTCAGATTCTGCTACTGATGCAGAACTTGACCGTGAATCGCTTCGCATTGATATTCTTGATGTCATTGATCATTTGCTGACAGAGCGAGAAAAGTTTGTGATGAAGCACTATTTCGGTCTTGGATGCAAACCGATGTCGCTTGAAGCGATTGCAAAAGAGATAGGAATCTCGCGTGAGCGTACTCGCCAACTCAAGATAAAGATATTGAGCAAGATACGACAGTCGCCTTATGCCTCTCGTCTCTCTACGCATTTGGCAGCATAAGGGAAAAGGTAATCTGGACTTAAAAATTCAAAAGACCCTCTCTGATTTTTCCTCTAAGGGAAAAATCAGAGAGGGTCTTTCTCTTTATAATTATGGGCAACCGCTTCCTACAAGAATGCGATTGTCAGTCCTGCCATTACGATACTTACCATAGACATGAGCTTGATAAGAATATTGAGAGACGGACCAGATGTGTCTTTGAATGGATCTCCCACGGTGTCGCCCACTATGGTCGCTTTATGATTGGCACTGCCTTTGCCTCCGAAGTGACCTTCCTCTATCATCTTCTTGGCATTATCCCATGCGCCTCCAGAATTGGACATAAACACGGCGAGGGTGAATCCTGCTGCCAATCCGCCAGTAAGCAGACCGAGCACACCGGCTACACCAAGCACCATTCCTACGATGATAGGGATGATGATGGCAAGCATCGACGGGATAATCATCTCGCGCTGTGCGCTTCGCGTGCTGATCTCTACGCATCTGCCATAGTCGGGCGTTGCCTTGCCTTCCAGTATGCCTTTTATTTCACGGAACTGACGGCGCACTTCCTGCACCATCGACTCAGCTGCACGTCCTACTGCGCCCATGGTGAGTCCGCAGAAAAGGAATGCTGCCATTGCTCCTATGAATGCTCCTACGAGCACCTTCGGATTGATCAGGTTTACCTGGAAGAAATTGATGAAGTCTATAGTCGAAGCGTTGTTAGGGTCGAAGACTTCTCCGGCTGAGTCAACATATTGCTTGCCATTTTCCACGGCGCGTATCATCGCAATCTTTATCTCCTCTATGTAGGAAGCAAGAAGGGCGAGAGCCGTCAATGCGGCAGAACCGATGGCAAAGCCTTTGCCTGTGGCGGCGGTGGTATTGCCAAGAGCATCAAGAGCATCCGTGCGCTCACGCACTTCCTTACCCAGTCCGCTCATCTCAGCATTGCCTCCGGCATTGTCGGCAATAGGTCCGTAAGCGTCAGTGGCAAGGGTGATGCCGAGGGTGGAGAGCATTCCTACGGCAGCAATACCGATGCCATAAAGTCCTGTGCTGATGGACTTTGCCGACAGAGACATGTCAAAGCCATTGGCACAGAGATAACTGAACATGATGGCTACAGAGATAGTCACCACAGGCACCATCGTGGAAATCATGCCAGTTCCGATACCTTTGATAATGACAGTGGCAGGACCTGTCTGTGAAGCTTCCGCTATCTGCTGAGTCGGTTTGTAACTCTGTGATGTGTAGTATTCCGTCGCTTGACCTATTATTACGCCTGCTACGAGTCCGCTGATTACAGAGAATGACAGTCCGAGCCAGTTTTCGATGCCCAAAAGATAGAGTATCGCGAATGTAGCGACGGCGATGAGCACGGCACTTACGTTGGTGCCAAGACCTAAGGCGCTGAGTAATTCCTTCATGGTGGCGCCTTCCTTTGTGCGAACTAAGAAGATGCCTATGAGGGAAAGGAAGATGCCTATTGCCGCGATAATCATCGGAGCTATGACTGCACGCAACTGCATATCGCTATTCATGGCAAACGCGGTGGCGCCAAGAGCGGCAGTGGAGAGGATGGAACCGCAATAACTCTCGTATAGGTCGGCTCCCATGCCTGCTACGTCGCCCACATTATCGCCCACATTGTCAGCGATGGTGGCAGGATTACGTGGGTCGTCCTCTGGGATATTAGCCTCTACCTTGCCCACGAGATCTGCGCCCACATCGGCTGCCTTAGTGTAGATACCGCCTCCCACACGAGCGAAGAGCGCCTGCGTGGAGGCACCCATGCCAAAGGTGAGCATAGTGGTCGTGATGGTGACGAGGGCTGTAGCCTCTCCTTCATAGACGGCATTAAGAACAATAAACCATATAGCGATGTCGAGAAGTCCGAGACCCACCACTACGAGTCCCATCACAGCACCGCTTCGGAATGCTATTTTCAGACCTTTGTCCAGTCCTGTGCGTGCTCCATTTGCTGTTCTTGCAGAAGCATAAGTGGCTGTCTTCATTCCGAAAAAGCCTGCCAGTCCGGAGAAGAGACCGCCGGTAAGGAATGCAAACGGAACCCACGGATTCTGCACCTTGAGTGCATAAGCCATGAAAGCAAAGATGATGGCGAGCACTATGAATACCATTGTCACAACCTTATACTGTTGTTTCAGGTAAGCCATAGCACCTTTTCTCACATGTGCTGCGATTTCTTTCATTCTGTCTGTGCCTTCTTCCTCTCTCATCATACTGCGGAAGAAGAACCATGCCATTCCTAATGCTACAATGCTGGCAATTGGAATCAGCCAAAATACTAATGGGATGTTGTTCATAATGGTATATTTGTTTGGTTGATAATAGGTTTCCAATGATTCCGCATCACTAAAGTTGTCTGTAGTCTCGTTTATCAATAAGATAAAAGAAAACAATATGACGTGGCAAATATACTAATTATATTTGAAAACAAGCATTTTTTGTTGGCTTTTTTTTATTTACGGGGTAAAAATGACATATTTTCCTTCTTAATATGTTATTTTATTAGAAAAATAGAATAAAAAACAGCCGTAAAGACTTCAGTTTAATATTGTCGTTTTGTTGTTTTATTCCTCAACATAACCACAATATTAAACATTGATATTTTACACTTCCCCACTGCAGTGGGGACTGAGGGGCTATTTATTGCTTGCGAAAGTTGAGTTATGAGCCCACTTTAAAAAGGGGCATATTTTGAATCCAGTCTGACCAGTGTAGTC
>SAMEA104315432__coassemble_252_pt1 | contig 29368 bp, 21 predicted proteins | sample SAMEA104315432__metabat2_low_PE_031 | metagenome-assembled genome bin SAMEA104315432 (sample SAMEA104315432) | gut metagenome | biome: Monkey gut; feature: monkey-associated habitat; material: faeces | place: China | collected 2013
CATCATGACTGATGAGACAGAACGTAGATGTGCACAAGAGAGTATAGATATTATAACAATGAAAAAAAATATTATTATCTATATTCATTATCAAAATAATTTTGATTACCTACTTATTACATGTCGATATTTTCAATTACCGAACAATTCATCAAACTGCAAATTTACATAAAGATTTCGATTTCCAAAAACTTATGCTGCATTTTTTTAGTTTACATCCCGCTATTTTCATCCCTTTACCCCAAAAACGGGAGGAATCCTTTGCTGTTTGGATAAAAATATGTATCTTTGCATCTTGAAATTAAAACAGCAATAATATAAAGGACGCACGCGTACACGTACATAATAATGTAGCGTTCAATAAAAAGAAATATGATTTCAGTAGAAGGATTGACAGTGGAATTTGGAGTGAAACCGTTGTTTCTCAATGCGAGTTTCGTCATAAATGACCGTGACCGCATAGCCCTCGTGGGCAAAAACGGTGCCGGAAAATCCACTATGCTAAAGATACTTTGCGGCAAGCAGCAGCCTACAAGTGGCAATGTAGTCGTGCCAAACGACCAGACTGTCGGCTATTTGCCACAGGTGATGATACTCCAGGATGACACTACCGTGCGCGAAGAAGCTCGCAAGGCTTTCGCCAAAGTGACACAGATGAAGGCTAAGATCGACGAGATGAATCGTCAGCTTGCTGATCGCACCGACTATGAGAGCGACTCTTATATGGCTCTTGTGGAGAAATTCACCCAGGAACATGAACGCTACATGATGATGGGTGGTGACAATTATGAGGCAGAAATCGAGCGCACGCTCTCAGGTCTCGGCTTTACAAAAAATGATTTCGACCGCCCTACGAGCGAATTTTCCGGCGGATGGCGTATGCGTATCGAGTTGGCAAAGATTCTTTTGCAGAAACCTGACGTCCTACTTCTCGACGAGCCTACAAACCATCTCGACATCGAGTCAATACAATGGCTTGAGCAACAGTTGGCTCAAAGCACCAGAGCGGTGGTCCTTGTCAGTCACGACCGCGCATTTATCAATAATGTCACCAATCGCACACTTGAGATTTCATGTGGCAAGGTAATCGACTATAAGGTGAAATATGACGAATATGTCAAGCTCCGCGCAGAGCGAAGAGAGCAGCAGATTCGTGCTTATGAGAATCAGCAGAAGGAGATTGCTGAGACAAAGCAATTTATCGAGCGCTTCAGATACCAAGCCACAAAGGCTGTTCAGGTGCAGCAGCGCATCCGACAGCTGGAGAAAATCGTGCCGATTGAAATAGATGAAGTAGATAATTCATCGCTTCACCTCAAGTTTCCGCCATGCCTCCGTTCCGGTGATTATCCAGTGATATGCGACCAAGTGGCAAAGAGCTATGGCGATCATCTTGTGTTCAGTAATGTCGATATGCTGATAAAGCGTGGCGAAAAGGTGGCTTTTGTCGGCAAAAACGGTGAAGGAAAATCCACACTTGTCAAGTGTATAATGGGTGAGATACCGTTTGATGGAACGCTGAAGGTGGGTCACAATGTGCAGATAGGCTATTTCGCACAGAATCAGGCGCAGCTCCTTGATGAGTCGCTCAGCGTTTTTGAGACTATCGACAATGTGGCAAAGGGCGAGATTCGCCTCAAGATAAACGATATACTCGGTGCTTTCATGTTTGGAGGTGAAGCTTCCGAGAAGAAGGTAAAGGTGCTTTCAGGCGGTGAACGCTCACGTCTTGCGATGATACGTCTGCTCCTTGAGCCAGTCAATTTCCTTATCCTCGACGAGCCAACCAACCATCTCGATATGCAGTCGAAGGACGTTCTGAAAGAAGCTATAAAGGCATTCGATGGCACTGTCATCCTCGTCAGCCACGATCGTGACTTCCTTGACGGACTCGTAGATAAGGTCTATGAGTTTGGTGGCGGAAAAGTGCGCGAGCATCTCGGCGGTATTTATGAGTATCTTCGATTTCATAATGCCGAAAACATCACCGATGCTCTGGATTCCGGCACGGCTCCAAAGCAGGAAGAACAGGAGAAGAAGACTGTGGCAAATGAGCATAAAGAGAAGGATTCTGCCCTCTCTTATGCAGAGCGTAAGGAGCAGCAGAAGAAAATCTCACGCATACAGAAGCAGGTAAAGGAAAGCGAGAAGCGTATAGAGGATATGGAAGCCAAGCTCGAAGAGTTGGGAGAACAACTGGAACAGCCTGAGAATGCTTCGGATATGACTCTCGTAAACAAATATACCGAGCTGCAATCTGCCCTCGATGAGGAGATGCAGAAGTGGGAAGAACTGTCATTGCAGTTGGAGTAATCCAATCACCAGTGACGCAGACCGTTTCCTACATCATTTGCAAGACGTCAGGGCAGAAAGGTGGAATCCACCATAGCCCAGACTGGCAGCATTCCAATTGTATGACAATACCAAATCATCTAAAACCATAAAATGAATATGAAATTCAAAAACTTAGCAATGGCAATGGCAATAACAGCAATGCCAATGGCGATAATGGCACAGAACAAAGTTCTCGGTGCTGGCATCAAAGCGGAGAATATGGATCTCTCCGTAAAACCAGGTACTGACTTCTATCAGTACGCATGTGGCGGATGGATAAAGAAAAATCCACTTCCTGCTGCATACTCTCGCTACGGCAGTTTTGACAAACTTGCAGAAGACAACAACAAGAAAATCAATTCTATCCTCACAGACCTCTCTGGCAAGAGAAATACACCAGGCTCGCTCGAACAGAAAATCGGCGACCTCTACAATCTCGCTATGGACTCCGTGCGCCTCAATAAGGATGGCGTAGCTCCTCTTATGCCTACTATCCAGCGTCTCGAAGGTGCAAAGAGCATCGATGACCTTATGGCTTATGTATTCGATGAGTGTCAGTATGGCGGTTCGTTCCTCGCTTATTGCGGATTCAGCACCGACGAAAAGGATGCAAAGAACCATATCCTCAATATCTATCAGGACGGTCTGTCACTGGGACAGCGTGACTATTATGTCAATAAGGATGAGCCTACTCTCGAAATTATGAAGGCTTACAGAGAGCATATCGTGAAGATGTTCCGCTTATTCGGATTCTCTGAGCAGGCTGCAAGGGACCGCATGGAGCGTATTCTCTCGCTCGAAAACCGTATTGCAGAGACCTCTCTCTCGGCTACAGAACTGCGTGATGTAGAGGCAAACTACAATAAGATGTCTATCGCAGACTTCCGCAAGACCTATCCTGCATTTCCTCTCGATGGATTGATGAAGGCTAAAGGCATCAATGAGAAATACTATCAGCACCTCGTGCTCGGTCAACCTAAGTTTATGGCTGGCCTTAACGCTATTCTCAAGGATATCAATGTGGACGACCTTCGTGCCAAGTTGGAGTGGGATGCCATCAATGAGGCATCTGACGTGCTCGGTGATGCAGTCGCTGCAGAGGCATTTGATTTCGGCGGAAGAGTGATGAGCGGTCGTCAGGTAGATTATCCACGTTGGCGTAAGGCTACCAGTCTCGTGCAGGTTATCCTTGGCGAGCCTCTCGGAAAGATATACTGTGAGCGCTTCTTCCCAGCTTCAAGTAAGTCACGTATGGTGCAACTCGTGAAGAATCTCCAGAAAGCTCTCGGTGAGAGAATTGAAGAGCAGGCTTGGATGACACCTGCTACCAAGAAGGTGGCACGCGAGAAGCTCGATGCTTTCTATATCAAGGTGGGCTATCCTGACAAGTGGCGCGACTACTCAGGTCTTGCTATCGATCCTGCTAAGTCTCTCTATGAGAACCTCCGTATCGCAAGCAAATTTATCTCTAAGCAGCGTCAGGACGAGAAAGTTGGTAAGCCTGTTGACCGTGATGAGTGGCACATGACCCCTCAGACAGTAAATGCTTACTACAACCCTACAACCAATGAAATCTGCTTCCCTGCAGGTATTCTCCAGTATCCTTTCTTCGATCCAGAGGCTGATGACGCATTCAACTATGGCGCTATCGGCGTGGTAATCGGACATGAGATGACTCATGGATTTGACGATCAGGGCTGTCACTTCGACAAGAATGGTAATATGACAGAATGGTGGACTAAGGAAGACACTGAAAACTTTGCAAAACTCGGTGAATACTACGCTGATTTCTTCTCTAAGATTGAGGTTCTTCCTGGTTTGAATGCTAACGGAAAAATGACTCTCGGTGAGAATATTGCCGACCACGGTGGCCTTATGGTTGCTTATCAGGCATTCAAGAATGCTGAAGCAGAGGCAATGAAGGTCAACAAGAAGGTGGCTATGGCAAATGCAGGAAAGAAGCTTGGACTCACTGCTGATCAGCGTTTCTTCTGCGCTTACTCTGGCGTATGGGGACAGAATATCACTGAGAAGGAGATTCGCAACCGTGTGCTCAATGACGTTCACTCACTCGGTGAATGGCGAGTAAAGGGTGCTCTCCCACATATTGATGCGTGGTATAAGGCATTCAATATCAAGCCTTCTGACCCACTCTATATCGCTCCAGACAAGAGACTCAGGCTTTGGTAAGATAACTCTTTACCATAAGTAGGTAATCAAAATTATTTTGAAAATGAATAGATAATTATAATCGTTTTTCATTATTATAAAAATAATTCCGATTACCTACTTAGTAAATAATAAATGGCGGGTTACAAGAGTATTTCTTTGAATCAGCCATTCTCAAAAGATAAAGTAATCAGAATAAAACACAAAGACAAATGCCATTAAGACTTCCAGATAAACTACCAGCTATTGATATCCTTAAAGGCGAAAACATCTTTGTCATCGACGAGACAAGAGGACTTTCGCAGGATATTCGCCCACTGAAGATTGTCATTCTCAATCTGATGCCCATCAAGATAACGACGGAAACAGACCTCATACGTCTGCTTTCCAATACTCCTTTGCAGATAGATATCACATTCATGAAGTTGAAAAGTCACACTTCAAAGAATACTCCTATCGAGCACATGATGATGTTCTACAAGAACTTTGACGACCTGAGGAACGAGAAATTCGACGGAATGATTATCACAGGAGCGCCAGTTGAGAATATGGAATTTGAGGAAGTGAACTATTGGCAGGAGATTACGGAAGTGTTCTCATGGGCTCGCACCCACGTCACATCCACCATGTATATCTGCTGGGCCGCACAGGCTGGACTCTATTATCACTATGGCATACAGAAACATCAGTTGCCTAAGAAGATGTTCGGCATATTCCCACAGCATTGTGTGCGTAAGGAGCGCTATCCGATATTCCGTGGTTTCGACGATACTTTCCAGATGCCTCACTCCCGTCATACTGAGGTAAGGCGCGAAGAAATTATGAAATGCCACGATGTCACTATCATTGCAGAGTCATCTGAGAGTGGAGTGAGCATGGTGATGGCTCGCCGCGGTCGTGAATTTTTTATCACAGGACACATGGAATATAATCCTGAGACTCTCCATAATGAGTATATGCGCGACAAAGACAAGCGTGATGACGTGGAGATGCCTAAGAATTATTATCGTGACAACAATCCTAAGAAGGGACCAATGGTGACATGGCGCGCTCATGGTAACCTGCTCTTCCAAAACTGGATAAACTATTACGTATATCAAAAGACACCATTTGATATCAGGAAAATCAAATAATTTTGATTATCTACTTTTATTCAGAATGCGAGATAGCATATATCGCTTGAGCGTTTCTTCTATTTTAAGACCTCCAAACATCATGCAATATGTTGGTTAGTCCTTATTTAGTCAAACGCTTTAATGCGATTATTTACTTCTCATTATTCATCTTTTACTATTCAATAAAACAATAATAACCGAATGACCCACCTCGAACTTCTTGCCCCAGCCAAGAATCTTGAATGCGGAAAAGCCGCAATAGACCATGGTGCTGACGCTGTATATATTGGCGCAAAGCGGTTTGGAGCACGTGCTTCCGCCGGTAATAGCACGGAAGACATTGACCAGCTGTGCCGTTACGCGCATCAGTTTGGGGCTAAAGTGTTTGTCACTGTCAATACTATCATCTATGAAGAGGAGTTGGAAGATACAGTTGACCTCGTAAAAGAACTGGATAGTATCGGCGTGGATGCAATTCTCGTTCAGGATATGGGACTGTTTAGCAGGCTGAAAGCTATGTCTTTACACTGCCATCTCCATGCTTCCACCCAGACAGACAATCGCTCAAAGGAGAAGGTAGAGTGGCTTGCAAGCCTTGGTTTTCAGCGTATTGTGCTGGCAAGAGAATTGAGTATCGACGAGATAAGCGATATTCACGAGGCTCTTCCTGACACAGAACTCGAAGTTTTCGTTCATGGAGCACTCTGTGTAAGTTACTCCGGACAGTGTTATGCTTCGCAGTATTGCTTCAATCGCTCTGCTAATCGTGGCGAATGCGCACAGTTCTGCCGCTTGCCTTTCACCCTGAAAGATGCTGACGGCCGCATTCTCGAAGAGGATAAATACCTCCTTTCCCTCAAGGATATGGCGCAGATAGACAATATAGAACGCCTCGTAAAGGCTGGAGCAGTGTCATTCAAGATTGAAGGAAGACTGAAAGACGTCGATTATGTCAAGAATGTCACAGCGGCATATAGCAACGTTCTCAATCAGATAGTGGCAAAGTATCCGCATCAATACGCTCGTGCTTCTTTCGGAAAATGCAATTATACCTTTACTCCTGACATCAGAAAGTCATTCAATAGAGGCTTTACCACTTACTTTGCTGACGGTAGAAGCAATCAGTCTATGATTACTTTCTTCACTCCTAAGGCTAAAGGTGAGTATGTAGGTAAGGTGAAAGAGATACGCGGACATTCGTTTAATGTGGCTGGAACCGCCGCTTTTGCCAATGGAGATGGTCTCTGTTTTATTGATTCTGAAGGACAATTAGTTGGCTTTAGGGTAAATAAAGTGGAGGGAAACCGCATCTTTCCTTTGCGAATGCCACAGACATTACGTCCTGGTACCCAACTGTTTCGTAACCTCGACCAAAACTTTACCACCGCTTTAGCGAAGCCTACAAGCGAGAGAAAGATTGATATTGTTTTCCATCTTACTGCTGATGGCAATACTCTTATCCTTTCTGCGTCTGATGAAATGGGACGTCATGCTGAGGTAAAGACTGAATGTGAACTGCAAAAAGCGCAGAAACCACAGTATGATAACATTGTTCGTCAACTGACAAAGCTCGGTGGAACAATCTATTCTGCTACCGAAGTAGAGGTTGATACCGATGCTTTCATCCCCAGCAGTGTACTTGCTAATATGCGACGTGATGTCATTGAAGCCATTACTTCTGCCCCTATATATATAAATAAGGTGGAAAAAATTGGTAAGAAGCATGCTGATAGTTGCAATAATGAGTCGGTTTCAGAGCATCAAACCTCTGCTATTGGAACCAAAAAGCCATGCTCTTACTCTATTCCTTACTTCTATAATGCTTCTAATAACGAAGCTAAAGCATTCTATAAGCAGCAAGGAGTGGACGAAGCAACATCCTTTGAGATGGATGCTCATCATGGTAATATCCTGATGCAGTGCCGTTATTGCCTCCGTAATGAGATGGGTTACTGCACCAGAACGGGAAAGAAAGCACCATGGAAGGAACCTCTTTCCATCAGTATGACAGATGGACGAGAGTTTCAACTGCAATTCGACTGCCGTCATTGTCAGATGAATGTCCTCCGTAACGCATAAGAATCGCATCCCGATTTCAACAATATTCCTCGCCAATCTGCCACTGTGCCAACGGCATTTTCAATAGGATTCCTCGTCAATCCGCCACTGTGCCAACGGCATTTTCAATAGGATTCCTCGTCAATCCGCCACTGTGCCAACGGCATTTTCAATAGGATTCCTCACCAATCCGCCACTGTGCCAACGGCTTTTACCGTTGGAATAACCAATAAAACCGCCCCAATGCGCCACATAGTAAAAGTCATAATATCAGTCATCATAATGACATTAGCCTCCTGTTACAGCGATACCGCCAAGAATGAGGAGGCGGTTCAGCATGATGCTTTGGTGCAACAGTATAGTGAGGCGCAGATGGATTCCATCTCTTTCTATTCATCTCACCACTATACAGAGGGCTATAATTTCCAGGTACGTGCCGATTCCATCTCCTTACTTGTTCAACAACCCGAGGAAATGGTCAACAAAATGCACATAGATACCTTCTCTGTGATGAAGGACCATCAGGTGGTAGTGGGCGACATACGTATCATACCACAGGACACTATAGACTCTGTATGGGTGCAACTTGCCACAGATGAGGGCAAATGGGGATGGATACATGAGACAGAACTCTTGCCAAGCGTAGTGCCGGTAGATCCCATTTCGCAGTCTATCATGTTCTTTTCTGACACGCATATCATAATTACGCTAATCATACTTACCATCATTGGCATCTCATACGTGTCGCGCACCATCTATCGAAGCAATGCTCCGATGGTACATGTGAGGGATATTCCATCGTTTTATCCTACACTTCTCTGCCTGATAGTGGCGTCATCAGCCAGTCTTTACGCCTCTGTTCAGATGTTTGCGCCAGAGACTTGGCGACATTTCTATTATCATCCATCGCTTAATCCGTTTAAGTTGCCATTCATCTTGAGTATCTTTATCTCCTCCGTTTGGGCAATGGTGGTAATCGCTTTGGCTGCAATAGACGATGTGCGTCACAGTCTTCCTTTCAGTGATGCAGTGCTTTATCTCTCAGGAGTGGTAGGAATGTGTGCTGTAAACTACATGGTATTCAGCATCACGACATTATATTATGTAGGTTATCCTTTGCTGATTATCTATTGGTTGTTTGCCCTTCGTTCCTATTTCCGCCATTCCAGACGCCATTATATCTGCGGAAATTGCGGATGCAGAATGAAGAAAAAAGGCAAATGTCCTGAATGTGGAGCTATAAATGAATAAATATTATCGAATATGAAAAGACTAAAGACCATCCTATTAACTGTATTTACGCTGTGTATCACCACCGCATGTCATCATGATGTCAACGATGAAGAAAAGACATTGGCAAAACGTACCGTACTCATATATATATGTGCAGAGAATAATCTCGACCAATATTCTTTCTTTGAAGACAACTACCAGGATATGATTACCGGTGCACAATACCTTGCTGACGACCAAAATCTCATCATCTTTGCCGACAGAATGAGCAAGGAAGAGAAGCCATATATTGCTAAATGCGACAAGAATGGCATCAAAAAGGTAAAAGTCTATTCCGAGGATTTCTATTGTACAGACAAAGAAAAGATGAAGGAAGTGATGCAATGGGTGGCAAAAAACTATCCAGCCGAGTCGTATGCTCTGTCTCTTTGGGGCCATGCCAACGGATGGATACAGATGTCTGACGCCTTCACAAGGAGCACATCTAAGCTCAAACAGATAGCAAAAGCCTACGGAGGAGACTCTGGTCAAGACCATCCGAATGGCTCAGATGGATATAAATTTATAAACATACAGGATTTGGATGAAGCTATCGCAGCATCATTCCCAAAGCTTGACTTCATATTTTTCGACTGTTGTCAGGCAATATGTGCGGAAGTGGCTTATGAAATGCGTAATACGGCACGCTATCTTATAGGTTCTCCAGCAGAGATACCAGGCAAAGGAGCGCCTTATGCTAAGGTGGTGACAGATTTCTTCCTTGCAAAAGACAAGGTAGGACCTGCCATTGTAGATGATTATATCGGTAGTCTGACAGTCAAAGGTCTGCCTCTTTCAGTCATAGATACTGACAGAATGAATGATTTTGCAGAGGCTACAGCGACGGCTTTGAGCACATTCATGCCAAATTATGCATACCCTAACGAGCTCAATCTTTCGGGAATGATATACTATGGCAAGAATGATTACGTGGGAAACTGCCCATGTTTCTATGATGCACGAAACATAATGCGTGGGCATCTCAGCAGTGAAGACTTCAAGAAATGGGATGAAGTGCTTCAGAAAACTGTGGTATATTCCTCATATCCTGGAGATAATAAGCAGTCAAAGCTTACTAATTGGGCGACAGCAGAGCAGATTGCATTCTCCACATTCCAGATGAATGAAGCCAATTACGGCGGTATCTCCCTCTTTGTGCCACAAAATTATTACCAATGGGTGTCAGGAACAATCCTCAATCCCAACAAGAGCATCTTCCGAATGAGCTGGACTAACGTAGTGGATTGGAGCAAATGGGGATGGAGTAGGGAGTGATAGGATTGTCAGAGATGAAAGAATGAGGAACGAAGAAGAGCTGACGCCGTTGCGATATCTAACTAATGTCAGCCGGTAACGCGGCTGACACGGTGGCGGCGACTTGCTTTTCTAAAAAGAGAAGATTAAGGAGTGTAGATTAAAAAGAGAGTAGAGTCAACGGTATTGGGAATAAATAGGTATCCGTAATTTGGATATATTCCTCATTGAGATAAAAAAAACTATAAACAACCACATATAAACAACAAATGAAAAAGAACTTAGAAACGATCTGCATACATGGCGGATGGAATGCAAAGAAAGGTGAACCACAACAACTACCTATCTATCAGAGCACTACTTTCAAATACGAGACAAGTGAACAGATGGCTCGTCTCTTTGACTTAAAGGACGAAGGTTACTTCTATACCCGTCTTGCAAACCCTACAAATGATGCTGTAGCCAAGAAGATAGCTGCCCTCGAAGGCGGCGTTGGCGCTGTGCTTACGTCATCAGGACAGGCTGCCAACTTCTACGCAGTATTCAATATATGTGAAGCAGGTGACCATTTCATCACGTCAAACACTATCTATGGCGGTACTTTCAATCTCTTTGGAGTGACAATGAAGAAGCTTGGCATAGAGTGTACTTTCGTAGATCCAGACTGGACAGACGAGCAAATCGAGGCTTGTTTCCGTCCAAACACCAAGTGCTTCTTTGGTGAAACAATCTCCAATCCTGGCGGAAATGTCTTTGATATAGAGCGCTTTGCGAATATTGCGCACAAGCATGGTGTGCCTCTCATCGTGGATAATACCTTTGCTACACCAATCAACTGCCGTCCATTCGAGTGGGGCTGCGACATCGTGACACACTCCACTACAAAGTATATGGATGGTCATGCTACGCAAGTAGGCGGCTGCGTGGTAGATTCCGGCAACTTTGACTGGGAGAAATACGCAGAAAAATTCCCAGGTCTTACCACTCCGGACGAGTCATACCACGGACTTACCTACACGAAGTCATTCGGAAAGATGGCTTATTGCACAAAACTCGTGTCACAATTGATGCGAGATCTCGGCAGTATTCCTGCGCCTCAGAACTCATTCCTCCTCAATCTTGGACTTGAGACGCTCGCTCTTCGTATGCGTCAGCATTGCTCTAACGCTCAGAAAGTGGCAGAATGGCTGGAGAAGAATGAGAAAGTGGGATGGGTAAACTATTGCGGACTGCCGTCCAACAAATATCATAGTCTTGCAAAGAAATACATGCCAAACGGTTCTTGCGGCGTAATAGCCTTCGGACTGAAAGGCACTCGCGAGGATGCAATCCGCTTTATGGACAATCTCGACTTCATATCCATCGTCACCCACGTGGCAGATGCCCGCACTTGTGTGCTTCATCCTGCCAGTCATACCCATCGTCAGATGTCGGATGAGCAACTGCGTGAGGCTGGTGTAGCGCCAGATCTCGTGCGTCTCAGCGTAGGAATAGAGAATGTGGAGGACATCATAGCAGACCTCCAGCAGGCAATGGACAAGATGTAAACAGAGATATTGCTGACAAAATTACCACCTAAGGTGTGACAAGAATGGCACTCTTGTCACACCTTTTTTGGTTATATACCCCATGAAAGCAGGTTGGCACAGAGTTGGTAATACACGATATCGGGTGCAGTAGCCCAGATAAAAAGTAAAGAACATAACAAAACAATAAACCAAAAAGACTATGAACATTCAACCATTAGCAGACCGCGTGCTGATTACTCCAGCGCCTGCAGAAGAAAAAATCGGTGGTATCATCATTCCTGACACAGCAAAGGAAAAGCCTCTCCAGGGCACTGTCGTTGCAGTAGGTGAAGGAAAGAAGGATGAAGAGATGGTTCTCAAAGCTGGCGATAATGTCCTTTATGGCAAGTATGCCGGTCAGGAGATTGAGTATATGGGTGAGAAATATCTCATCATGCGTCAGAGCGATGTCATCGCTATCCTGAAATAAAGAATATTAATGTTGTTGGCTTGAAATAAAATATCAACATATAAATATATAGAATGATATAAAAAAAACTGTTAGGAATATCATTTCAATATCAGAAACAGTCGTATTGATTCCTTATATTATCATTTATTGATATTCTAATTCAATGATTCAAAACCAGCAACCCACAATCTTAAAAAAAATAAAACAATCATGGCAAAAGATATTAAATTCGATATGGATGCACGCGATCTCCTCAAAAAGGGTGTAGATCAGCTTGCTAACGCAGTAAAAGTAACTCTCGGTCCTAAAGGACGCAACGTAGTAATCGAGAAGAAGTTTGGTGCTCCTCAGATAACAAAGGACGGTGTGACCGTAGCAAAGGAGATAGAGCTCGAAGATAAGTTTGAGAATACAGGCGCACAGCTCGTCAAGAGCGTAGCTTCGAAGACCGGTGATGACGCAGGTGACGGTACAACAACCGCTACAATCCTCACTCAGGCTATCGTAACAGAGGGCTTGAAGAACGTTACTGCTGGTGCAAACCCAATGGATTTGAAGCGTGGTATCGACAAGGCAGTCAAGGCAGTAGTGGAGTATATCCAGAACAATGCAGAGAAGGTGGACGACAACTACGACAAGATCGAGCAGGTAGCTACAGTCAGTGCCAACAATGATCCAGAGATAGGTAAGCTCCTTGCAGATGCTTTCCGTAAGGTAAGTAAGGATGGAGTCATCACTATCGAGGAGTCAAAGAGCCGTGACACCCACATCGGAGTAGTAGAAGGTATGCAGTTTGACCGCGGTTATCTCTCTGGCTACTTTGTGACTGACACAGAAAGACTTGAGTGCGTAATGGATCATCCATACATTCTCATCTACGATAAGAAGATTTCAAGCCTCAAGGAATTCCTCCCTATCCTGCAGTCAGTAGCAGAAACAGGACGTGGTCTCCTCGTTATCGCAGAGGATGTGGACTCAGAAGCATTGACCACACTCGTAGTAAACCGTCTCCGTGCCGGTCTTAAGGTATGTGCTGTCAAGGCTCCAGGCTTCGGTGATCGTCGTAAAGCAATGCTTGAGGATATCGCAGTGCTCACAGGCGGTTGCGTTATTTCAGAGGAAAAGGGTTTGCGTCTCGACCAGGCTACACTCGATACATTCGGTACAGCCGAGAAGGTAAACATCAGCAAGGACAATACTACCATCGTAAATGGTGCTGGCGACAAGGAGTGTATCGCTGAGCGTGTCGCTTCTATCCGCAAGGAAATCGAGAACACCACATCTTCTTACGACAAGGAAAAGCTTCAGGAGCGCCTTGCAAAGCTTGCTGGTGGCGTAGCAGTGCTCTATGTAGGAGCTAACTCTGAGGTAGAGATGAAGGAGAAGAAGGACCGCGTGGATGATGCACTTTGCGCTACTCGTGCAGCTATCGAGGAAGGCGTAGTAGCAGGTGGCGGTACTACTTACATCCGTGCTATCAAGGCTCTTGAGTCTCTTAAGGGCGAAAATCAGGATGAGCAGACTGGTATCTCTATCGTAAAGCGTGCCATTGAGGAGCCACTTCGCCAGATTTGCTTCAATGCAGGTACCGAAGGTGCAGTGGTAGTCAATAAGGTGGCAGAGGGCGAAGGTGACTTCGGTTACAATGCTCGTAGAGATACATTCGAGGATCTCCGTGCAGCTGGTATCATTGACCCTGCAAAGGTTAGCCGTGTAGCTTTGGAGAATGCCGCTTCTATCGCTGGTATCTTCCTCACCACTGAGGCTTGCATCTGCGATAAGCCAGCTCCAGAACCTGCAATGCCTATGGGTGGCGCACCAGGAATGGGTGGTATGATGTAATCAAACGCAGTTCAAACATAGGAAAATAGTATAAGGCAACAGCCAACTTGGGTGTAAAAAGCTCGGGTTGGCTGTTTTTTTGGGTGTTGTGATTTAGTTTCTACATAGCGAATCGATAAGTTTAGGCTGGAAGCCTATACCGAGTAAAGCGAGAGTAACCCGGGACGCAGTCTCGGGACTATAAACTTGAATGGAAAAGCTGTCTGGAAGACAGTACCTCATAGCGGGTTGGAATAAAGAAATACTTCCCAAATTCATCCTTACTTTGGTACTGTCTTCCAGACAGTTGTAAAAGTTTTTATTGTATGTCCCGAGACTTTGTCCCGGGTTACTCTCGCTTTGCTCGGTATTGTCTTCCAGACAAAACGACTTATAAAAAAGGAAAAAGCAGACATAGAATACAATGATTCTTGATACTCTTTTTGTATTTTTATATTTTTATTTATTGATATTTTATATCCAACAGACACCCAATAAAAAGTAAACTCTAAATAACAGAATTCTTTTTTTTACCTTCATATAAAGATAAAATAGTAGATAATTGCGTGAATGTGATTTATTTTTTGTAATTTTGCAGAGTTAAAGGGTGACAAATTTTATTCATTCTAAATATATATCAGAATTATGAAGATCAATGATTACAACTTTGCCGGTAAGAAGGCAATCGTTCGTGTAGATTTCAATGTACCTCTCAAGGAGGGTAAGATCACTGACGACACACGTATCCGTGGTGCTCTTCCAACTCTCAAGCTCATTCTTGAGAAGGGTGGTTCCCTCATCATCATGTCTCACATGGGTAAGCCAAAGGGTAAGGTAAAGCCAGAACTTTCTCTCAGCCAGATTAAGGACGCTGTAGCTGCCGCTCTCGGTGTGCCAGAGGTGAAGTTTGCTCCTGATTGCGCTAAGGCTCAGGACGCTGCTGCCGCTCTCAAGCCAGGCGAAGTGCTCCTTCTCGAAAACCTCCGCTACTATCCAGAAGAGGAAGGTAAGCCAGTAGGTATCGACAAGGAAGACCCAGCTTACGAGGATGCAAAGAAGGCAATGAAGGCTTCCCAGAAGGAGTTTGCCAAGACACTTGCTTCTTACGCTGACTGCTACGTGATGGACGCATTCGGTACTGCACACCGCAAGCACGCTTCTACTGCTGTCATCGCTGACTATTTCGATGCAGACAACAAGATGCTCGGTCTCCTCATGGAGAAGGAAGTAGCTGCTGTTGACGCTGTACTCGGCAATATCAAGCGCCCATTCGTTGCTATCATGGGTGGTTCTAAGGTATCTTCTAAGATTGGTATCATCGAGAATCTCCTCGGCAAGGCTGACAAGCTCATCCTCTGCGGTGGTATGACATATACATTTGCTAAGGCTCACGGTGGTGAAATCGGTAAGTCCATCGTAGAGATGGATAAGCTCGACGTAGCTCTCAATGTAGAGAAGCTCGCTGCTGAGAAGGGCGTAGAGCTCGTTATGGCTCCTGATGCAGTCTGCACAGAGGACCTCGACTTCGCTACTATGACCGTAAAGCCAGGTTCTAAGATTGAGGTTTATCCTTCAAATGCAATTCCTGCAAACATGGAAGGTCTTGATGCAGGTCCTGAGGCTCAGAAGAAGTTTGCTGAAGCAATCAAGGGTGCAAAGACAATCCTGTGGAATGGTCCTGCCGGAGTATTCGAGTGTGATGACTTCACAGCAGGCTCAAAGGCTATCGGTGATGCTATTGCAGCTGCAACAGCAGAGGGTGCATTCTCTCTCATCGGTGGTGGTGACTCAGTAGCATGTTGCACTAAGTTCGGTCTTACCGACAAGGTGTCTTACATCTCTACTGGTGGTGGTGCTCTTCTCGAGGCTATCGAGGGTAAGGTGCTCCCAGGTGTTGCTGCTATCCAGGGCTAATCATAGATTATATAAATATATACAGACTTGCTCATTGCCGTCGTAATGATGGTGATGAGCAAGTTTTTTTTGTCGCTTGTGGGGATGTTGTCCAACGGTAAAAGCCGTTGGCACAGTGGCTGCCTACGTTTGGAAATTGTTCTATTTTCCTGTTTCTGGAAAGGCTTAGAAAAGCGATGTTGTAACCAGTTGATAATTAAAGTGTTGCAAAAGCATAGATATTAGGAGGTAAAAGCATAGATATTAGGTCGCAATAACTATGCTTTTAGGGGGTAAAAGCAAAGCTATTGCAATGCGAAAGCTAAGCTATCATGGAATAATACCTTTGCCATCACTTTTTTGTTCTGTTTTTCCATTGCTTATTTGTTGTTTTGTTGTTTAGTTGTTTAGTTGTTTGGTTGTTTGGTTGTTTAGTTATGTCACTTAATGTTAAATGATGCAAATTCGGGGGGGGGTAAAATTAAATGATGTGAATTATGTAGTCATGTTTTAATGTTTTTTCTTTAATAGTTGTAACTTTGTATATTCTAATATTTTAACAAATGCGATTATTAACATAACCACAAATCTGAAGACAAAATGACGACTAACTGAATACGATTTATTGCTAATGCAATACGTTTTCATGTTACAACACAATTTTCTAAAAAACAAACCCTACTTACGAAGGATGCTATCTGATGGCTTTCCTTACTGACACAATACGCAATAGTTATGAAAAAACTAAATATTACTTTAGGCAGAAGAAGTGCAATCTTATCATTTGTCATTGCATTTCTTGCAGTCTGCGAACCACAATGCGTTTCCATAATGGCGCAGACTTATCAATCCTCAATCAGTTCTGTATCTGACCTTTATGCAAAAGCGAAAGGTGAAGTCATTACAAAGGACAACTATGGCAAATATGTCACTACAGGTAATCCTGGCACTATCAGCACGGATATGAGTGACGACGATGCCAACAAGATATTCGCAATCTATAATAAGGGTACAGGCAAATTCCTGTCCTTTGGAGGTTACTGGGGCGTGGCAGCGCGTCTCAGTTCGGTGCCATGTCCTTTCTGGTTGCAATTACGGACGGAAGAAAAAGTAGATTTACAAAAAACGGATAATTATGTCCGTTATCCAGAAAAAGAAGGAGAAATAGTGTCTTCTGAAAATGAATCTATTGACAAAAAATATATTTTTAAAGATAATTTCAAATACTCCGAGATGACTAATTTGTATTTCGGTAGTCAAGAAGGAGTAAATAGAAGTAATGCTACATATAAATCTATTCAAATCATAAAGAATGATGGTACTACAAAAGATGTGCAATTATTCACGTCGGATAATAATAACAACACAACAGGTAATGCCTTTACTGTAAGTAATGAAAATCCTTATACACCAAAAGGTAGCAAATTCAAGTCTGAAGAATTGAGCGACTTGAGTTTAGCAGGTGGTGACAAGTTTGTTGTAAATATGGATTTGAGTACATGTACTGGAGAGCAGGAGAATATATTCTCATTAGGAGATAAAATCCAAGATTGGGCGAGCAAAAATATTCACTTATATTTTACCAAAGACAAGAAATCAAAACAGAATTCCAGAACATTTGATATTGATTTGACTTATGCTGGAGATCAGAAACAAGAAGATTATACTATAGATGTATTAAGCGATGTCACCATAACGCTGGATAAGACAGGTATTACTATAACTTCAAAGAAACTTAATTATAATATCCCATATAATAAAGAAAAGGCAGGACGTATTGCGAAATTCAAGTATGAAAATGGTAATTACGTCTCTGATAATGAGGGATATATGCAGTTGGCAGAAGATGGGACAGGCAAAGAATATAATGATAAAAAAATCACTCAAAACTATTTTTTCTCAGAACAATTGAATGACACTAATCCTGTCTTGTTCATTTCCCGCCGTATCATACAAGGCAATGGAGCAGACCAAGCCGAGGGAAAATATCTGGCTTATGCACTGAGAACGTTGCCTAAAACTGAAATTGCCCCAGAGAAAATTGCAGGCGTTTATACAGACCGTGATATAAAGAATAACAATAAAAATTTACCAGAATTTGCTCGTTGGAAAATAATTCCGACAAGTGTGGAGGGAGAATACCATTTAGCACTCAATATGAAGGTGAATTTATCTACTGGAACTGATTCTATCAAGGATAATCCAAAGCAGGCAGATTATTATCTGACCGTATCCAACAACTACATATCTGGTGCTACCAAATATAAGGATACTCAAGAAGAAGACAAAAAGAGGTATTTCTATTATAGCACAGTAGATAGTGAAGGAAAAAGAAAATATATAGATCAATTCACAGAGGGCTTACTGAATGTCCAGATGATAGAAACCATGCCTACAGATGATTATGGCACATGGAAATTTATCAGTGCGAAGGATTATATAGATATACTCAAACAGCAGACCAGTGTGCTCAAGGAGTCTGTCGATTTGTCTTTTATCCTTTCTGACCCTGACTTTACACGAAATAATGCTAATCTCAGCGGATGGAAGGTAGATAAAACTATGGTATCGCAAAATGAGAATAGGTATTCCGAGACATTACTCAGAATAGGATATGATGGTTACTATAAGAATTCCGTCGATAGTAAAGACTATATTAAATATGCTGACAATAATCATAATTTTGATGATGCCCAAAATAGAGGTGAATCAAATCAGGATTACTGTGCCAACCATAGTCGATATATGTGTGCATCTGTGCATCATGGTGGTTATGGCAGAATGTATCAAAGCGTGAAAGTAACCCGTCCTGGATGGTATGTGATAAGATGTCAGGGACTTAGCACCGTCGATGCAAAACTCTATTCCGTAATCACAGAAGGCGGAGCCACAGAAGGCAAGACTCTCGAAACACCATTGCTGAAGATTACAGACCAATGGCTGAGAGATAGTCTTCATATCCTGAAACAAGAAAATGCTTACTGGCCTTACGACCGTGCTGTGCCGATGTATAATGCTGCGGTGTATATGAATGATGAGCATGCTTACCCTAATGGAGTGGAGAAGACAACTGCGCAATTGCTCTATTATATTCACAATGCCTCAAGCACATCTCCTGCCACCATTGAGTTTGGCGTTAACATACCGAAGCATGAATCGAAGGGATTGTATAATAATGAAAATAATACTAACAGATTCTATACTTCCGACTTCACTGCCTTCGATAATTTCCGCCTCTTGTTTGGCGGAGAAGAGACGCATGAGCCATACCTCGTGCTCGATGAAAACGATGAGACGCTCGACCATCTCGATAATACGATTCATAAATATAAAAGCACAGAGACTGTCAACAAGCACCTCTTGCTCAATCGCTCCTTCACTCAAAACCAGTGGAATACCATCATTCTCCCAGTCGGACTGACGAAGAGTCAGTTTGATGGTGCTTTCGGTGCAAATGCAAGGCTTGCTGAATTGGAAAAAATCACAGGCAGTAGGATATTTTTCAAGACGGTCAAAAATGCAGAGAAATACACTAAGCCAGATGGAAGTACAGCCGACTTTACAGATGATACAGAATATTGGCTCAAGCCAATGACACCTTATCTCATCAAGATAAAGGATGCTGACAAGATAAAAGGCAGCAAGACAGAGAAATACACTGCCTACTTATTCCACTGGGCTGACAATGGAAAGACATACGAAGAGAAGAGTGTCGGTGGGTCAGCAGATTGTCCTTACTATGATATAGAGCATATAAATATGGTCGAGGGCATCGCACAGACCAAGACAGATGGCAACTTCAATCACTGGGACTTCCTTGGAATGAAGGGAGACGGAAAGTATTCATACGTCATAAAGGGACAAACCACCAATCCAGACTTCCAGCAGGGCACAGTGACTGCATACGGCATGCTGACACGTAACTATACAGTGGGTACAGATGGAAAGAATGCTTTGCTCGATGCGCATTCGCCAATGGAAGATGCGTACATCCTGACATTTGCTCAGGATGGAACAAATGTGCTGAAATACAAGAGTAAGGGAGCCGCTTCCAAGGCATTCAGATGCTGGTTCCAGTATCTCACTCCTAAGCCAACAGCCGCTAAAGCGCAGTTTGCTGTAAGCATTGATGACATAGACGAACCATTGAGCATAGACGATATCAATGATAATGATTTCGGAACCACCACCGTAGCGAGGTACTCAGATGGCATCTACACTCTCGATGGAATAAAAGTAAGCGATGCGTCCATGCCTCTCAATGCCCTTCCAAAGGGTTTCTACATCGTGAATGGAAAGAAAATGCATAACTAATATAAGCAATGACGATTATGAAACGAAAAGATTATATTAGGCCTACGATAGAGCTATATGTCATGGATGCTGACGATATCCTTGATATGGCTCCGCAATCGAAGGGACGGATTTACTCTGATCCGCCGGATGATGACGACGTTACATTCGATATTGACAATAGCGATACCAATAGCGGATGGGATTTTGATGACATCACTCTGTAAGGCTGTATGGCAGACGAGTCAGGAAGACAGTACCATAAACAAATATCAATGGATAAAAACAATGGAAATAATGGATAAAGATATTTTTGTTGTTTTTATCCATTGATATTTTTTTGTCGGTTTGCAATCTAATCTGTAATATAGTGCCTTTGTCGTATGGTCTGTCTTCATGGCAACTAACAACAAAACCACCAGACAACAAAACCACCAGACAACAAAACCACCAGATAACAAAATACATTAATCATTTTTAGGTATTGCAAGATTGCGAATGATTTATTATCTTTGCATCCGCAAATAATGAAAATAGTTTTTAGTATCGAATAATAGCGTACAAAACACTTACTATCAATGAAAAATAATTGGATTAAATCAATCGTATCGTTTCTCGTAGTATTGTTTACCATGCCTTTGGGCCATGCCATGATGATGATAATGGACAAGACCATGACACCGGAGGCAGTGCATTACTCAGCTTTCTTTATGGGATTGGCTGGCCTTCTCATCGTAATCACTGGCGTTTTTGTCAAAGGAGACACAAAGCAAACGCTTTGCGGACTCTTTGGCGGACTGTTCTTTTGGACTGGATGGATAGAGTTTCTCTTCCAGTATTATGCCACACGATGGGGCACTCAGCCAGAGATGGAGAATGGAGAAGTGGTGACACGCCCTGAGTATCTCATCCTTCCTGCCACCTTTGGAATGTGGATGATGATAATGGTGCTCTATATATTCTCCACGAAGAATGGATGCAACTTTATCAATTGGTGGCAGCGCGTGCTCTTCCGTTCACGTAAGAAAGAGATAGCAGCTCGTCCAATGACTCATCATACCAGTATTGTTACCTTTATGGAACTCAATATGATACTCTGGACCAGTTATCTCCTGCTCATGTTTTGCTATGATAAGAATTTCCTTGGCGACCATCATCCAGTGACAAGCATAGTCGCAGCAGCTTGCCTTTTCGGTAGTTTCTTTATCTTCAAGAATCAACTGAAGCTCTCCACCTGGGGCGCAAACATCCGCATGGCTATCGCAACTGTGGTGGTATTCTGGGTTCCTGTCGAAGTGCTTGGCAGACTGGATTTCTTTCATGAGATATGGATAGAGCCAGAGAAGTATTCTATGCAGATGATTTGCATCCTTCTCGCTTTTCTCCTTCTGCTGGGTTATGTAATATTTGCTGCCAGAAAGAGTAGGAGGTTGTTTTAATACACCGCCACCTTAATCACGCCATCCTCTTTATTCTCAAAGACACGGTAAGCCTCTTCGATTTGGTCAAGAGGGAAACGATGGGTGATAAGTGGGGTGGTGTCTATCTTACCTTGCTCGATGAGGCTCAACACTTCCTCACAGTCGCAGCCATCCACGCCACCAGTCTTGAATGTAAGGTTCTTGCCGTACATATCTGGCAATGGAAGCATCTGAGGTTTGTCGTAGAGAGCCACGATGGTGACAATGGCATTAGGACGTGCACACTGCCAAGCCAACTGGAAAGAGCCATTGCTTCCTGCCACTTCCAGTACTCGATCAGCGCCACCATTGTCGCTGTGGGCTTTGACAAAGTCGAGACATTCCTCAGGGGTAGTAAGCAGAACGTCAGGATAATGCTCACGTACAAAGGAGCGGCGCTCCTCCGATTTCTCACATATTATGATGCGTTTAGGATGCTTCAGCATAGCGCAGAGTAGGGTACAGATGCCTGTAGGTCCAGCTCCGATGATGAGCACAGTGTCCTCTTCGCTTATCTCACTGATGCGTGCAGCCCAGAAACCTGTAGCCAGTACGTCGCCTACAAAGAGAGCTTGCTCGTCGGTCACGCTGTCAGGAATGCGGTTTAGTCCCTGTGAAGCCAGTGGCACACGCACATATTCCGTCTGTCCGCCATCGATGCGACAGCCGAGAGCCCAACCTCCATGAGGCGAAGTGCAATTGTTTACGTATCCATGTTTGCAGTAGAAACACTCACCACAGAATGTTTCCACATTGACAGTGACGCGGTCGCCAGGCTTGACACCTTTCACTTTATCGCCTATTTCCTCCACTATTCCCACCATTTCATGTCCCACTGTGATGCCAGGCATAGCCTTTGGCACGCTTCCGTGCTTGATGTGCAGGTCGCTTGAACAGATACTGCTGAGTGTCACTCTGACGATAGCGTCGGTAGGTTCCAGGATAGTAGGCTTTGGTTTGTCGGTCATGGCAAACTTGCCGTGCTCTATGTATGTAAATGCTTTCATGTATTTTGATTTTTTTTGTAATGAGAGTGTTTGATTTACAGAATGCAAAGGTACAAAAATATAATAAGTATTCCGTCCAGATGTTTATGTTTTTCTTTTGATGATAGAAAATATCTATTGTTTCATAGATATAAACATTTGTTTGTCTATAATAAAATGCTTATCTTTGCAGTGAAATAAAAGAAGAAAACAATATAAATAAACAGGAGGATTAACTTATGGAAAAATTCAATGAAATAATCAATGGCAACCAAATTACTTTAGTTGACTTCTTTGCCACTTGGTGTGGACCTTGCAAGATGATGCATCCAGTCCTTGAGCAATTAAAAGAGGACCTTGGCGATGGCATTCGTATCCTCAAAATAGATGTGGATAAGAATCAAGCGCTCTCTGAAGCTTATCGTATTCAGTCAGTTCCAACGCTCATGCTCTTCAAGGAAGGCAAGCAATTATGGCGTCAGAGCGGCGCAATGAGAATGCAGGACTTGAAGAATCTTATTGCAAAATATCAGTAATGAATATACAGCAACTCAAGTACATCGTAGCTATCGACCGTCTTCGCAACTTTGCGAAGGCGGCTGATGCGTGTAAAATCTCCCAACCTACGCTCAGTGCAATGCTCGCAAAACTGGAAGAAGAACTTGATGTTCGAATCTTTGAGCGTACAAATAAGGTGGTGAAACCGACCGTTGCCGGAAAGAAAATTATCCTTCAGGCGCGGAAAGTGCTGATGGAGGCAGACCGCATCCATGAGATAGTGAGTGAAGATAAGGGTGAAATAGGTGGAAATTTCTGTCTGTCAGTAGGACCTACCATTGCTCCTTACATTCTGCCGAAGTTTATCAAGTATTATCGAGAGTCGTATCCAGAAGTTGATTTGACCGTAAAAGAGATGAAAGCCGACAATATGCTGGAAGCATTACTGAATGGAGATGTGGATGCAGGCATAGCTATTTCTGGCAATATGCGGCAGGGAGTGTGCGAGATACCACTTTATAGTGAGCGTTTCTATGTTTATTTAGCAGAAAGTTGTTGGCGCAAACTGCCAGTTTTCAAGCCACAAAACCTTGAGCATGAGAATATGTGGATAATGAAAGAGGCGCAATGTCTTCGTGAGAGTGCATTTTCATTTTGCAAAGCACGCACCAAAGGCAAGCGTATTTATGAGGCAGGAAGCATAGATACCCTTGTCAGAATAGTAGATGAGAATGGTGGTTTTACCATCATTCCAGAGATGCATTTGCCTTTTCTTACTCCCAAACAGCGTGAGAACGTGCGCAAGATAGAAGGCGATTACCTTTCCCAGAGGCGTGTCTCCTTGTACGTCAAGGAGGATTATATTCGCGAGCGTATGATAAAAACAGTAACCGATACGCTTGGTAGGTATGTTAGTTTGCATTAAAAATGTTATCTATTGTTGGAGCCTCACTCTCAGTACCTTCGTGTGGCTCCAGCACCTAAACTTATTTTAACGTGCAAGCCCGCATTGGGCAAGCCAAAGTGCATTTACCGCATTTGATGCAGTCAGGATGGTTGAAGCCCTCTTCATTGCCACGAGCCTCGTAGGCGTTGAGCTGCATAGGGCAGACGCGGGCGCACATCTTGCATTTCTTAGTGCAATTATCACCGACCTTAATGCCACGGTAACCATCAGGAAAGTGTCCGCTCTTAGGAGCAACCCAGGCAGAAAGCGTACCCATCGGGCAGAAAGAGCACCATGTGCGAGGTGCATAAATAAAGGCAAGCACCACAGCCACGATAGAGGTGATGAGGATTATGCGCCAGAACACAGCACCCATTGCGCCCCAATCACCCCATGAGAAATACATCTGCACTCCAAACATCGTGAAGATAAATGCCACCATGAATATCCTCCAACCGCGAGAACGCACAAAGGCAGGTATTGGCTTATGTGGAGAATAACGGCTCAGTACGCGGTCGAAGAAATTACCACGCGGGCAAGCATTGCCACACCACCATCGTCCACGCTTCACGCTGAAAGCTACTGGTGCCAACATACAGATGATGGCTATCCACCCAATGATAGGGTAGAAGGCGCCGATGACGAGATAAGCTATGATAATCCAGTAGAGGTTAAGTCCCTTAGTAGGGAAGTGTCGATAGAATTTCTTTGGTGTCATATTCTTCTGTTTCTATTTGTTTTATGTGTGCAAAGGTACGATTTTTCTCATAGGCAAACAAATCATATAGTCTATATATTGATAGATACAGTCTATCACAGACCGCGTTATAATGCTCTTATTATCATCAGATGGTACATGAGAGAAAGTAAATAGTACAAGATAGAAAGCAATTACGGTGAGAAATTATTACCTTTGCACCCAAATAACTAACCACTATATCACCAATGACAAAAAGAATCGTAATCCTATCATTCCTAATGGCAAGTCTATGTCTGGGAATAAACGCAACTAACAAAAAACGAATACAGTGTACCTTCGACCAAGGATGGACCTTCAGACTATGTGCCAACCATGCAGAAGCAACGAAAGTGCTCAACACACTCGGCATCGAAAACCCTAATATTTCAGCCTCTTCATCGGTTGCGAAAAAGACAAAGGTCACAGATGATACCGAACCAGAACAGGCTCAGGTGACTGCAAGCGAGATAACGACTTCGCATTCTGCCCAGATATACGCTGACAAAGACTTCCGTAAAGTCACCATTCCGCATGATTGGAGCATCGAATTGCCATTTGATCCTAAGGTGGGAGGTTCTGCGGGATACCTTCAAGGCGGTCAAGGCGTATATGCCAAGGACTTCGTTATCCCTGCCGAATACCGAAAAATGCTGACACAGGGCAATCAGCTCAGCATCCATTTCGATGGAGTCTATCATCGTGCTACGGTGTGGCTCAACGGTCATCGCTTGGGACATCACATATATGGATATACAGGTTTCTCATATAATATCACTCCATATATAAATAAAGTGGGTGAAAATCGCCTCGTAGTGCATGTGGATAGGGAGGAGCAATCCCGCTGGTACACAGGTTCGGGCATCTATCGCCACGTCTGGCTGCAGCTGAATAATGCTGTCCACGTCAAGGAACATGGCATTTTCATAACGTCAAAGACAGATGGAACTGTAAAGGTGGAGACTGAGGTGGAAGGCGATACTGGATGTAGAGTGTCGCACTTCATCTTTGACAGATATGGAAAAAAAGTGGCATCTGCCGTTGCTGTGAAAGCCAACAGCGCAGGCTGTCAGTCGGTTGCCGCTCTTTCGGTGAAGAGTCCAGAGCTTTGGAGCTGTGATGCTCCGACGCTCTATACTCTCCTTACCCAGGTGAAGGATAGCAGAGGAAGACTCGTTGACGAAGTGGAGACAAGCTTTGGCTTTCGTGATATCCGCTTTGAAGCCAATACAGGTTTTTATCTCAACGGCAAGAATATGAAGCTGAAGGGCATGTGTCTCCATCAGGATGTCGGCAGTTTGGGTGTTGCTGTGCCAGATGAAATGTGGGAACGTCGATTGAAAGCGATGAAGGAGATAGGATGCAATGCCATCCGATGCTCGCATAATCCTCCGTCACCAGAGTTTCTTACCATCTGCGATACGCTCGGACTGCTGGTGCTCGATGAGGCTTTCGACAAGTGGAAGTCAGGTTATTATGCACCTTTCTATGACGACAATGCCCATCAGGACATTGCTGACATGGTGCTGAGGGACCGTAATCATCCTTCTGTAATCGTGTGGAGCATAGGCAATGAGGTGCATGAAGCATGGAATAAGGATGATGAAGGCGTCAATAGAGCTAAGGAATTGAATGCCATAGTGAAGCGCCTTGACCCGACTCGTCCTACTATGCTTGCCTGTCAACAGGGTTTTGAAGACAAGATAGCAGATGTGGCAGACCTCGTGGGCTACAATTATCTGGAACCAAGGATGATAGCCGACCATAAGCGATTTCCGAATCGTAAGATGTTTGTGAGCGAAGCATTCGTCTATTATTCAGGCTTGCGTGAGGATTTGGTGCGTGATTTCGTGGAAAAGAATCCTTGGCATTTCGTAGAAGAGAATGATTTCATTGCTGGTTCGTTTGTTTGGGCAGGTGTGGATTACCTCGGGGAGTCATCGCCTTGGCCAGCAAAGGGTTGGTGCTCTTGTCCCTTTGATATGACCTTGAAGGAACGTCCGCAAGCGGCTTATTATCATCCAGCATGGCAACCTGATAAGGACTATCTGAAACTGATGGTGCGTGACAACTGCTTTGATCAGGCTATGGGTACGGACCATTGGCAATATCCGCCTATGGCAGATACCTGGGATTTACCCTATAAAGATTCCCGATGCGTGGAAATAAGGTGTTACACCACATGCGACTCGGTGCAGTTCTTCTTCCCGATGTGGAGCAATCCCCAGTTGCCATTGAAGCCACGTAAGACAGCAGACTACACTGATCACTGTATCAAGGTGCAGCTTCCTGCCCGTGCCGGTAAAGTCCTGGCAGTGGGATACAAGGGAGGCAAGGAAGTGATGAGGGATTCGCTTGTCAATCATGGTCCGGTGGCTGATGTCAGACTGGATGCTGACCGCACGGTTCTTTCTGCCGTAAAGCCGGATTATTCAGAAAGAGCGGCTTTGCCAAAGGGCGATGTCAGTGGCAAAGTAAGCCGAAAAATGCCGTTGGAATGTGGCGCAGTGGCGCATATCCGTCTTACTCTCGTGGATAAGGAAGGTCGCATTCAGCAGATGCAACCTAAGAAATTCCGAGTGGAAGTGGAAGGTCCTGTACGTCTCTTGGGTGTGGAGACCGGCGATATGCGCAGGAAAGACTCATGGCGCACCACCGAACTGCCTACTTACTTCGGTGAAGGACTCGTGCGTCTGCAATCGACTATGCAGACAGGAAAAGCCAAAGTAATATTCCATGTCGAAGGCTTCGACAAGCCTTTCGTCAAGGAGGTAGAGGTGAGAGAGTGAAGATTAGAATATTCTATGCTTTTTATCGTGATATGTTTGCTTTTCTGAATATAATTCGTACCTTTGCATCAAAATGAGAAATAACCGAAAGAATAGATAATAGCATGAATACAATTGATATTGCGCTCCGCATCGCCACTGCAGCACATGCAGGACAACTTGACCGCGATGGCTATCCTGTCATCCTCCATCCATTGACTGTAGGACTGATGGGACACACAGACGAAGAGAAAATGGCTGGTTTCCTGCATGATGTAGTGGAAGATACAAGCGTCACATTTGATAATCTCATAGAAGAAGGCATACCGACAGGAGTGGTGAATGCCATCCGACTGCTTACACATGGGAAGGAGAGTGATTACTATGATTATATCCAAGGCATTATAGAGTCAGGAAATCCTATCGCGCTGCAAGTGAAATACAATGACCTAAAGCACAACTTTGAACGTGGAAAGGCGCATCCCGACCTGCAGCAGAAGCATGGCAAAGCCCTGGAGATGGTGAAGGCTGCCATAGAGGAATGCTCTAAGGTGGATATCTATCATGCACCATCCGACAGGAATATCGAAGTGGGCATCTTTGCCTGCGGTTGTTTCTGGGGAACTCAGTATCATTTTCAGAAGCAAAAAGGTGTGCAGAAGACCTTGGCAGGTTACACAGGTGGAGAAGAGGCATTCCCTACTTATGCTGACGTGCGTGATCACAAGACGCATCATGTGGAGGCTATTATCGTGGAGTATAATCCAGAAGAGGTGTCATACGAGTCTCTCTGCAAACTTTTCTTCGAGATTCACGACCCTGCGCAGACGGATGGGGTAGGACCTGATATCGGTTCGCAATACCGCAGTTGTATCTTCTATCGTGATGAAAACCAGAAGGAAACGGCAGAACGCGTGATACAGATACTCCGTGACAAGGGAGATGAGGTCAACACTTTGCTTCTGCCAGAGGAACCATTCTATATTGGCGAAGCCTACCATCAGAATTACTATGAGAAAACTGGCGGTGAGCCTTATTGCCATATGAGGACGCGGAAGTTTTGATTGGTTGTTGGTTGTGGGTTGTTGGTGTTCGGCAAGTTACTAATTCACTATCTTAGATTAAATACTAAGGTACTGCTCAACTTTTGGAAGATAAAGGAAATAAGGAGAATAAAATCAAACATAAAATGAAAACAAAATCACTCGCATTCATAGCAGGAATCATCTGGCTTATAGCAGGCTTCAATGTCTGCCGAATCGGCGTGGTGTCATGGCAAAGCCTCTATTCCACCACAGCATTGATGGTCATGGGCAGCATAGTCACTATGTTGCTGTTTTCGATTATGTTTGTCAAGATGCTCTTCCGTAATGTGCACCGCATTCGTCAGATACCGCCAGAGAAGCGTAAGGCGTGGGATATTATGCCAGTAAAGTCATACGTCATCATGGCAATTATGATTACATTTGGCGTATTGCTCAGGCAGTGTCCAGTCATCCCATTATCTTTCATAGCTTCTTTCTATGTGGGGTTAGGCACCGCCTTGATGATAGCCGGTATCATCTATATCTCCTCCTTTCTTTGTCCAAAGGAATTGTAAGGTAAAGCGAAACGATTATAAGTAGGTAATCAAAATTATTTTTATAATGAATAGATAATTATCATAAGTAGGTAATCAAAATTATTTTGATAATGAATAGATGACAATATATGTTTTTCATTATTATAATATAGGGTGTCCAGTTAACCGTTCCAAATTCAGATAGCTTTTCTGAATATCTTGGT
>SAMEA104315432__coassemble_270_pt1 | contig 28101 bp, 17 predicted proteins | sample SAMEA104315432__metabat2_low_PE_031 | metagenome-assembled genome bin SAMEA104315432 (sample SAMEA104315432) | gut metagenome | biome: Monkey gut; feature: monkey-associated habitat; material: faeces | place: China | collected 2013
TAAACAGGGCTAATCCAGTGCGTTTTTAGTACGACAAACTGGACACCCTAATTATTAACCCAAAAAATCCAGTATTATGGCAATCGTAAAACCTTTTCGTGGCTTACGTCCACCAAAGCAGTTTGTAGAAGAAGTAGAGTCTCGTCCTTATGACGTTCTTGACTCTGAAGAGGCTCGTAAAGAGGCTGAAGGCAATGAGAAAAGCCTTTTCCACATCATCAAACCTGAGATTGACTTCCCAGAAGGAACAAGTGAGTATGATCCACGCGTCTATGAGAAGGCTGCAGAGAATTTCCAAATGTTCCAGGACAAGGGATGGCTCCTACAGGACGAGAAGGAACAATATTATATTTATGCACAGACTTCATGCCTGCCTGCTAACGGCGGCAAGGAGAAGACTCAGTATGGTCTCGTAGTAGGTGCTTACTCTGGCGACTATCAGACTGGCGTAATCAAGAAGCACGAGCTCACTCGTCGTGACAAGGAGGAGGACCGCATGAAGCACGTTCGTGTAAACAATGCTAACATCGAGCCTGTATTCTTCGCTTATCCTGACAATGAGGTGCTCAATGCTATCATCATGAAGTACGCTGCTACAGAGCCAGAGTATGATTTCATTGCTCCAATCGACGGCTTCGGTCACAAGTTTTGGGTGGTAAGCGATGATCAGGATATTAAGGTTATCACTGAAGAGTTTGCTAAGATGCCTGCTCTCTATATCGCTGACGGTCACCACCGTAGTGCTGCTGCTGCTCTCGTAGGCACAGAGAAGGCTAAGGCTAATCCTAACCATAAGGGTGATGAAGAGTACAACTACTTCATGGCTGTTGCATTCCAGGCAAGCCAGTTGACAGTACTCGACTACAACCGCGTATTCAAGGACCTCAACGGAAATACATCTGAGGAGTTTATCGAGAAGCTCACACAGAACTTCATCGTAGAGAAGAAGGGTGCAGAGGAGTATCGCCCACAGAAGGCTCATGAGTTCTCTCTCTATCTTGACGGAGAATGGTGGTCTCTCGTTGCAAAGGAAGGTACATACGATGATAACGACCCTATCGGCGTTCTCGACGTAGATATCTCCAGCCGCCTTATCCTTCAGGACATCCTCAACCTCGGTGATCTCCGCAGTTCTCAGCGCGTAGATTTCGTAGGTGGTCTCAGAGGTCTGGGCGAACTGAAGCGCCGTGTGGATAGCGGTGAAATGCGTGCAGCTCTCGCTCTCTATCCTGTTTCTATGAAGCAGATTATGGACATTGCTGATTCTGGTAAGATTATGCCTCCTAAGGCTACTTGGTTCGAGCCTAAGCTCCGTTCTGGACTCGTAATCCATAAGCTCTCATAGTAACGAGGCTCTGATTTTTTGAATTTTTATACAGTCTCCCACAGATATCATGGAGAAACAGATTTGAATAACAATCATTTCTGTGAATTTCCGTGAAGTCTGTGGGAGAATATTAATCTAAAAAAGATTGTCTCACTCTAAAGCTTTTTACACCATTGGAAATAGATTCATACAAGACTATAAGCGACAGCGTTGGCGAGGGTTACTACACCGAGAAGCGCAGTAAATTCTTTGCTTTTGCCCATCATGTCAGAAATACGGATGAAATAAAAGCCTTGCAACTGCAATACAAAAAGAAGTATTACGATGCAAGGCACGTCTGTTATGCTTATAGATTGGGTCCGGATGGCAGTGAATTTAGAACTAATGATGATGGAGAACCGTCAAGTACTGCCGGAAAACCAATTCTTGGAGTGATGCTAAGCAATGAAGTGAGCGATATTGTCATTTTTGTGATAAGATATTATGGAGGAGTAAATCTCGGAACAGGCGGTCTTATCGTAGCTTATCGCGAAGCTGCACAGGATGCGCTGGCGAATTGCGAGATTGTGGAACAACTGGTGGAAGAGGAGTTTACCTATACTTTCAGTTATCCTATGATGAACAGCGTAATGCGCGTCATAAAGGATATCCAGCCACGTATCATCGCACAGGAGTTTGACAACACCTGCTCCATTACTATGGCAATAAGAAAAAGCGAGATGCCAAGACTGAAGAATGCCTTGGAAAAACTGACGTTTGAGTAGGGAGAGGCGGACTTCAAATAGGAAAAGCCGACGGAATAGTCACACTCAAACTAACGTCTTGAGAACACCAATGTAGAAGGAAGTTTCTGCCATTTGCCGTTTTTTGCAAACTTGATGGTGGAGCCTTGCTTCTGACGTAGTGTGAAAGTCTTTGTCTCCTTATCGTATGTCAGTGTGGCTACAAGATCTTCGGAACCGTAATCATTGATTATCTCCATTGTGACAGTGTTATGTTTCTTGTCAATTTCTGCAGATGTTATAAGCCAAACGCGTGTGTCCCTCCTGCTCTTTATATAGCCAGAAAGCTCACCAAAAATGTCCTGACCAGGCACTAAGATATTGTTCTTGTAGAAGTCAAAGCAGATGGACACCTCATACTCCTTATTATATATCTCTCCTCTAAAAGGCAAGTTAACAATAGAGTCCTGCTGAAGAACGGAATAAGAGTGAATATTTTCTAAATAATATTCATTATAAGCAAGCGCATTCAGTGGAAGCAGCGCAACAATTAAGATTACAATCGAAGTTATATTTCTCTTTTTCATTTTAAACTAATGTATTGTAGGGTAATCGTTTTCATTGGCAAAGTTACACAATATAAATCAAAAAACACAGTCATTTCTACAAAAAAGTTTGGACTCCTTTCTTAGAATTCCACTTTTTTCGTTATCTTTGCAATCGACATAGTAATATTTCACATTTTTAAACAGTCAAAGTAAATTGTTGAAACCTGATTATATTTTTGAAAGCAGTTGGGAGGTCTGCAATAAAGTTGGTGGAATTTATGCAGTTTTATCCACACGTGCAAAAACACTCCAGGACGCTATGCCCGATAGAATCATATTCATCGGGCCAGATTGTTGGAACGAAAGTGAAAGCCCGTACTTCATCGAAGACGACACTTTATGGGCAGACTGGCGCAAAGCAGCTTCTGAGTCTGGGCTCAATTTCAAAGTAGGACGATGGGATATCCCTGGCAAGCCTGTCAGCATCCTTGTAGATTTCCAACCGTATTTTGCTGACAAGGATAGCTTGTACGGTCAATTATGGGAAGACTGGAAAGTGGATTCTCTTCATGCCTATGGAGATTATGATGAAGCAAGTATGTTCTCATATGCTGCCGCAAAGGTAGTGGAGAGCTGTTATAAGTACTATGGTCTCCAAGATAAGAATGTTATCTATCACGGAAATGAATGGATGACAGGTCTCGGACTCTTGTACATCAAGAAGTATCTTCCGAAGATAGCGACGATATTCACGACACACGCTACTTCTATCGGACGATCTATTGCCGGTAACAACAAGCCTCTATACGATTACCTCTGGGCTTACAACGGCGACCAGATGGCTGAAGAACTCAATGTTCAGTCAAAGCATTCCATCGAAAAGCAAACCGCTTTCGGTGTCGATTGCTTCACTACTGTGAGCGAAATCACAGCAAGAGAATGTAAAGAACTTATTGGCAGGCCAGTGGATGTGGTTCTCCCTAACGGTTTTGAGAATGACTTCGTACCAAAGGGCGCTGCTTTTACGCGTAAACGTAAGGCTGCACGTAAGATGTTACTACAGATCGCGAACTGTCTTACCGGCGCTCAGTTTGATGACAACACACTGATTATCGGTACAAGTGGTCGCTATGAATTCCGAAACAAGGGAATCGATGAGTTCGTGGAAGCAATGAATCGACTCAATCGTGATGAACGTCTCTCAAAACCAGTTGTCGCTTTTGTAGAAGTACCAGCTTGGGTTGGCGATGCACGCGAAGACCTAAAGAAAAGAATCGAAAGCAGAAAAACATTTGACACACCGCTCGAAGTTCCTATGGTCACGCACTGGCTCCACAATATGGACAGAGACAACGTGCTCTCAATGATGAAATATAATGATATGGAGAACAGGAAAGAAGACCGAGTGAAGCTCATATTCCTTCCTTGCTATCTTACTGGAAATGATGGCATCGTGAATCTGAATTACTTCGACGTCATCATAGGTAAGGATCTCTCTGCTTATCCTTCATATTACGAGCCTTGGGGATATACTCCGCTTGAGTCTGTGGCATTCAAGGTGCCTTGCATCACTACTGATCTTGCAGGCTTTGGACTGTGGGCAAACTCTGTAAAAGGCAGTTACAGCGAATTGGAAGACGGCGTGAAGACAATCCATCGCACGGACTACAACTTCTCCGAAGTGGCAGACACGATAAAGGATACCGTCTCTAAATTCAGCAATATGACTGATGCAGAAATAAAGAAGGCTCGCACTGCCGCCGATAAACTATCTAAGAAAGCGCTTTGGAGCGAATTCATAAAATACTATTGGCAGGCTTACGACTTTGCTTTGCAGAAAGTGAAATAATAAGGTAGAAGAATCGGTATTATCGTAAAAAGATTAAACAATAAAAACAGAAATAATTATTTTAACAAAGCAGATTATGAAAATCAAAGCAGATTATGTAAACTCTCCTATATGGAAAGAGTTTAATGTAAAGTCAACTCTTCCTATCGAGTTGAAGTGCCTTGATGAACTCGCACACAATATGTGGTGGGTTTGGAACTACGACGCACGCGAAATGTGGCGCAGTCTTGACGAGGACCTCTATGAGAAAGTTGCTCACAATCCTGTAATGCTCCTCGAGCAGTTGAGCTACGAGCGCAAAGAGGCTATCGTAAAGGATAAGGCTATCATGAAGAATGTAAAGGCTGTTTATAAGCATTTCCGTTCTTATATGGATGTTAAGCCTAATGCAAAGCGTCCTTCTGTGGCTTATTTCTCAATGGAATTCGGCATCCACAATTCTCTCAAGATTTATTCAGGTGGTCTCGGAATGCTCGCTGGTGACTACATCAAGGAGGCTTCTGACTCTAACGTAGATATGTGCGGCATAGGTTTCCTCTACCGTTATGGCTACTTCAAGCAGAGTCTCTCAATGGATGGTCAGCAGATTGCCAACTACGATGCACAGAACTTCACTTCACTTCCTATCACACGTACTCTCGATGAGAACGGTAATCAGGTAGTGGTTGACGTGCCTTATATGAATTATATGGTACACGCACTCGTATGGCAGGCAAATGTAGGTCGTGTGACTCTCTACCTCCTCGATACTGACAACGACATGAACTCTGAGTATGACCGCCCTATCACTCACGCTCTCTATGGTGGTGACTGGGAAAACCGTCTCAAGCAGGAGATTCTCCTTGGTATCGGTGGTATCCTTACTCTCAAGAAGCTCGGCATCAACAAGCAGATATATCATTGCAATGAGGGACACGCTGCACTCTGCAACCTCCAGCGTCTCGTGGATTATATCAAGGGAGGACTCTCTTTCCAGCAGGCTCTCGAAGTAGTGCGCGCATCTTCTCTTTACACTGTTCACACCCCAGTGCCAGCAGGTCACGACTATTTCGACAAGGACCTCTTCGGCAAATACATGGGTGGTTACCCTCAGATGCTTGGCATTTCATGGAACGAGTTCATCGGAATGGGACGTATCAATCCTGATGACGACAACGAGCGCTTCTGTATGTCAACATTCGCTTGCAACACATGCCAGGAGGTAAACGGCGTATCTAAACTCCACGGTTGGGTTTCACAGAAGATGTTCGCTCCTATTTGGAATGGCTACTACCCAGAAGAAAACCACGTAGGCTACGTTACCAATGGTGTTCACTTCCCTTCTTGGTGCGCTACAGAGTGGCGTAAGATATATGACAAGTATCTTCTCAAGGGATTCTATGAAGATCAGTCAAACGAAGAACTTTGGCATGGCATCTACGAGTGCCCTGATTCTGAAATCTGGGAAACTCGTATGGCTCTCAAGAAGAAGCTCGTTAAGTATATCCGTGAGAAGTTTGCAGAGAACTGGCTCAAGAATCAGGGAGACCCAGCTCGCGTAGTTTCTCTCCTTGAGCGTATCAATCCTAACGCTCTTATGATTGGTTTCTGCCGTAGATTTGCTACTTATAAGCGTGCTCACCTTCTCTTCACAGACCTCGAACGCCTTTCTGCAATCGTGAACAATCCTGAGCGCCCAGTACTCTTCTTCTTCTCTGGCAAGGCTCACCCAGCTGATGGTGCAGGTCAGGGTCTCATCAAACGCATCTATGAGATAAGCCAGCGTCCTGAGTTCCTCGGCAAGATTATCTTCCTTGAGGATTACGACTTCCAGCTTGCTCGTCGTCTCGTATCTGGTGTTGACATTTGGATGAACACTCCAACACGTCCTCTTGAGGCTTCTGGTACATCTGGCGAAAAAGCAGAGATGAACGGTGTAGTAAACCTCTCCGTACTTGACGGATGGTGGGTTGAAGGCTATCGTAAGGGTGCAGGATGGGCTCTTAAGCAGGAACGCACTTACGAGAACCAGGCATATCAGGACCAGCTCGACGCTGCTACTATCTATAGTATGCTCGAAAACGAGATTGTTCCTCTCTATTATAGCAAGAACGAGAGCGGCTTCTCTGAGGATTGGATTACTGTAATCAAGAACTCTATCGCTACCATCGCTCCTCACTACACAATGAAGCGCCAGTTGGACGACTACTATGACAAGTTCTACTGCAATCTCGCTAAGCGTGCTGCTGAAGTAACTGCAAATGATAACCAGCTCGCTAAGGAAATCGCTCAGTGGAAAGAGAACGTTGCAGAACGTTGGGACGGTATCAAGGTTGTTTCTTCTGAAACATCAGTACTCACAAACGGTGCTGAGACTGGTAAGGAGTACACTATCCAATACACAATCGATGAGCAGGGTCTTAATGACGCTGTTGGTCTCGAACTCGTATCTCTTAAGAATGACCAGGATCCATCCGACCGTCGCATCCAGAAGGTTACTCCATTCACAATGATTAAGCAGGAAGGTAATAACTACACCTTCGAGTGTAAGATTAATGTGAACAACGCTGGTAGCTTCAAGACTTGCGTTCGTATGTATCCAAAGAATGACAAGCTTCCACATCGTCAGGACTTCTGCTACATTAAGTGGCTTAACTAAGAGAGTGCAAGTATTGCATACTAAATATAACAAAAAACGCCTCCAGAACTCGTGTCTGGAGGTTTTTTTTATTCATTTTCAAAAAAAGTCCAGAATAATTTGCACAGTTCAAAAAAATGTCGTACCTTTGCACCGCATTTGAGAAACAGGTTCGGCAAAAGAACGAGTTCCAAGTCATTGGAAGGTTGGGTGAGTGGCTGAAACCACCAGTTTGCTAAACTGACGTGCGGGTTACCGTACCGGGGGTTCGAATCCCCCACCTTCCGCTCCTTTTCTCAATGTACAGTTGGTGGGTTCATCTAGTGGCCTAGGATACCGGCCTCTCACGCCGGGTACACGGGTTCGACTCCCGTACCCACTACAACTGATAAATAACATTCTAATGATTTCCGGTGGGTTCATCTAGTGGCCTAGGATACCGGCCTCTCACGCCGGGTACACGGGTTCGACTCCCGTACCCACTACCAAGAAAAAGTAAGCGGTACTCAATTCTAATTTGGGTATCGCATTCTTTTTATAATGTGTATTCCGTATAAACACATTGAAATGAACGGTCGTTTCCTATCTGATTCCGACTCTGCAGATTCAAATTCCAGTAATAGTTTGTATTTATTAAATACATTAAACAATAAGGTTAGCTCAAAGAGTCTTAATACCAGCCTTACAGAATTTCTTTCTCATTCTGGATTTTTCTATAGGACAAGACCTGTTGTTACTTAATAATTCTGCTCTAATAAAATAGATATTATATGACTTTAACACGATATTTTCTTAGAATAAAGGTTGCGATAATCCTGCTTTTTGCCTTCTTCTGTTCCACTCCTGCTTTTTCACAGAAATGGAATAAGGCATATCAGGATTACATTGACCTATATAAGGACATCGCCATTGAGCAGATGCTCAAGCATAATATTCCTGCAAGTATTACGCTTGCACAGGGATTGCTTGAGAGTGGGGCAGGAAGGAGCACGTTAGCTGTAAAGGGAAATAACCATTTCGGCATTAAATGCCACGAATGGAATGGCCCTACTATGATTAAAAGTGATGACCGCCCAGACGATTGCTTCCGAGTGTATGCTAATCCAAAGCAAAGCTATGAGGACCATAGTGCTTTCCTGAAACGTCTGCGTTATAAGTCTTTGTTCCAACTTTCACGCACCGATTACCGCGGCTGGGCAAGAGGACTGAAAGCGTGCGGCTACGCTACAAATCCTGCATACGCGCAATCTCTCATAAATATAATAGAGACTTATCAGCTTTATATCTATGACAATGCGAAGCATTACGACCGCTTCATGGCTAATCATGCTGGCAAAAGTAATTCTCTCCGCATAGAAGGAACCTCGCCACACCGTATATTCTCATACAACAAAAATTACTATATACGAGCACGCAAAGGAGATACCTTCCGCTCACTCAGCCAGGAAATGGGAGTCAGTCGCAGAAATCTTGCCAAATACAACGAACTGGACAAGAACTACACTCTCAAGGAAGGCGACATCATCTACTTGAAAAAGAAGCGCACTAAGGCGACAAAAGAGTATAAACACCGTCTCCATACTGTACGTAACGGTGAAAGTTTGTACTCAATTGCTCAGCTTTACGGCATACGCCTCTCAAGCCTTTACAAGAAAAACCATCTACCTGACGACTATTCCATTCGCGTAGGTGATCAACTAAGGGTTTACTAACCCTACTTGAGGTTTAAGTAGTAGGATTTGATTTATAAACAATTTTCATTTACTAAGAAGCTTTTCAATAGCTTTTCAACAAGATATCGAAAAGCTGTTTCCATAATCATGCAACAGAAAAACGAAGGCTGCAACATAAACACACGCTGATTGCAGTCTTCGCTTTTTAATTTTATAATTCAGACGTCGTAAACGCAAAAATGGAAGTTTGTAATAACTTATAACTATCCATCTGTTGTAATCAAAGAACGCTACGCCTCTGTATTTTTGATATTAAAAACTGTAGTATTCGTCTTTATTATGAAAAAAAACGTGATATATTTGTGGAAATACAAGAAAAATTTGTAACTTTGCAAAATGTAAAAGCATAATCACCTTGCGAGTGGAAGAGATAAGACAAATTCCACTTCTCATTTCACTCATGCAGACTGCTTCGCAAAAACATAGTTTACTTCTTTTCAAGAATGTAGAAACAATGGGGTTGACTGGATTTGACAGCGGGCTGAGGTGGTATGTAAGCATGCGGAGTTACGGCTGTGAACTCCATAATCCCATCGGTCAACAATTTAATTGGCGAAAATTCTTACGCTCTCGCTGCTTAATCGAAGTATAGTAGATTAACTTTATTCCTTTGCAAGGCATTGGAACGAGACATCGCTCAGAGCCCATTCCCTGAGGCTGACTGACTAAGCGGTGCTATAATTTCGGGGATAGCAGATAGTACGCCTTATGCTTTCTGTGAATTTTTAGAGGATAAGGTGTCAGTTGGTGGTCCAGGTCTTGCTGACACACGAAAACCGAAGGCTGGAATAAGCATGTAGAAAGCATACGATTTCCCTGTTTGGACGAGGGTTCGACTCCCTCCAGCTCCACTAATTAGAAGAAAAATGGATTTTAGGTTATCTGATGTTGGCAATTATAAGCCATCCTTATGTAACTTAAAATCCTTTTTTATTTTCAATATTTCTATAAAATCATCAGAAATCAATGAACGAAACTTATGCCACCAACAATAACACAAAACGGATTTTCTAATCTACAAGTTCATTCTTCCACATTCAATATGCGACTAAGTACATTTGAAACCTTATAGCTTGTGGTTTCAATAAGAGCGATATTAAGACGCGATAAGGTAGGGAAGTGGTGTATTTCATTTAAAGCATGATCTATCAGGCGGTAGTAATGCGTCAGAGGATTTGCGTATTTTCTGGTCATAAATTCTATTTCGTCAGAATCAAAGTCAAAGAGTTCCACAAGCAACGCACCAATAAATGAGGACACTTCTATAATCCCGAGCTTTTCTATCCACTGATTTAATTTCACAAAATCAACTTTGTTTCCTAATTTTCGAAGATATTCCCCAACAGCAATTATGCCAGAAAGTGAAAGGTCGGATGTTATGATGAGATTAGCATTCTGCACTATAAGCGAGAGAAGTTTAAGACTTTCCACTGATGTATCCATACTATGACGCTCATCTATATATATCTTCTTGAATTTTCTTGATGACAATGGACCATATAAACAAGCCTCCGAACAGTCAAAATTATTCTCTCTCAAAGAATCCTTTGGAGAAATGACAACTGGCATTTCATCGCTGGAAAAATAATGATGCATACCTTCTTCGATATAGTTTTTTACATCCAGTTTTTCTGCCACATCGAGTAGTTTGGCCCATTTAAAGGCAGACATAGGCTCAATACTCTCAATCTCAAGATTGAAAGCGCCTGCGCGGAGCAATGCTGTAAAATTATCTAATATTATAGGATGCATGGATTTAGTGACCTTTGTTTTCTTTAATAGAACAAGAATATAGAATAGAAAACCAGAGATAACCTTTGCACTTGCAAATCTTTACATGAAAAAGGCTTTATCTCCAGTTTTCTATTATAAGTAGGGGCACAAGAATCATATATCTGTAGTCTCGACCACCAAACTTAATTTATTATTAAAGCGTTACGCCATTCTTGAAAATAGAAATTTCGCGATAGCCGTTCTTTTCATTTTGAGCCTGCTCTCCACTTGCAACAGCGAGGACTTTGTCGATAAACTCTGGTACAAGTTCAGTCATAGACTTGCCATCTACAAGTTGTCCTGCATTGAAATCTATCCAGTTCTTCTTGTTGTTGTAGAGATTGCTGTTTGTAGAGATCTTCATTGTTGGTACGAAAGTACCGAAAGGAGTGCCACGACCAGTAGAGAAGAGTACGATATGACAGCCTGCTGCTGCGAGAGCTGTGGAAGCCACGAGATCATTGCCAGGAGCGGAAAGCAGATTCAAACCTGTAGTTCGAAGACGATCACCATACTCAAGAACTCCGCTAACAGGAGCACGACCACACTTCTGAGTACATCCGAGGGCCTTATCCTCAAGTGTTGAGATGCCGCCAGCCTTGTTTCCTGGGCTTGGGTTTTCACCAACAGGCTCACCATGAGAGAGGAAGTAATTCTTGAAATTGTTAATCAAACTAACAGTCTTATCGAAAAGTTCACGTGTTTCACAACGGTTCATGAGAATAGTTTCTGCACCAAACATTTCAGGAACTTCAGTAAGGATAGATGTTCCGCCCTGCGCTACGAGCCAGTCAGAGAACTCACCCTCAAGAGGATTGGCTGTAATACCAGAGAAACCGTCAGAACCACCACATTTCAAACCTACACGCAGTTTGCTTACAGGAACATCCTCACGGCAGTCATTCTTGGCAATAGCATAGAGATTGCGAAGCACATTCATGCATTCCTCTACCTCGTCTCCTTCCACTCTCTGTGTTACGACGAGCTTAATGCGATCCTTATCATAATCACCAAGCATAGCCATGAAGTCCTCTGGCTGGTTATTCTCACATCCAAGAGAGAGCACAAGTACTGCGCCAGCATTAGGATGAAGCACGATGTCGCGCAACACCTTGCGTGTAGCCTCATGGTCTTCAGACAATTGTGAGCAACCATAATTATGATGCCAAGCATGAACGGCATCAATACCTTCAAGCTTTGTTTCTTCTTCCAGTTGTTTCGCTACGCGTTCAGCAATGCCATTTACACATCCCACAGTAGGAACCACCCATATTTCGTTTCTTACACCTACATCGCCATTCTTGCGTACATATCCCTTAAATGTGCGGTTTTCCTTTGCTATTGACAGTTTGTCATGTACAGGATTGTAAGTATATTCGAGTGTACCTGCGAGATTTGTCTTGAGATTATTCTCATTTACCCATTCGCCAGCCTTGAGATCCTTTTTAGCATGACCGATAGGATAACCATACTTTATGATGTCCTCACCTTCATTTTTATCCTCCATAAGAACCTTATGTCCTGCAGGAACGTCCTGTAACAGTGTAATAACCTTACCTTCAGCAGAAACAGTCTCGCCAGCTTTCATAGCTCTGAGACATACTACTACCGAGTCAGCAGGGTTGATTTTCAGAAATGATGCTTTTTCCATAGTTAGTTTAATATTTTAACGTTAGTATTATATATTCTTGTATATCAGCGTTTTCAGAAACTACTCAATCGTTCATTATAGTCAAAAATATTTACCTTATGTAGTATATCTTATCTTGACAAACTAAATCATAGTCCTGCGATAGAAATCGACATTCTCTTTAGTCAAAATTTCGATAGGCATATAATTCACAGGATTGACGACTTTTTTAAGTATAATAGCACGTGCGAGAGCATCTACACTGTAATACCCCTGCATATATCCATGCTGAGCAATAAGAAAAGAGATGCTTCCTTGTCGCAGACATTCAGCATTTTTTTCTACCATATCGTAACCCATAATCTGAATATTACGACGATTAGACTTAAGCAGGAATTCACCTACGAGGTGAGCTTTAGAATTGAGAGTGATACAATGATGGATATCTGTATTGTCTGAGAAGAATTTCTCCAGTCTTGCTGTGTAATCCTTTCTTGTAGATTCATAAGGAAGATCGAGTATAACGATTTCGACATCAGGGAAATGATCCTTCATATAATGTCTGAATCCTACTTCGCGGTTATCTTGCTGCTTACTTGCGACATTGGTTCCATCAAGAGTCTGCTTCATTAGCATGATTCTATTTTCCTTATTAGCAATAAGCATCAACATTTTGGCTGCGAAATATCCACTTGCAAAAGAGTCTTGACCATAAAAAGCAAGTGGACGGAGGTCCGGCATATATGAGTCAAGCATAATGAATGGAATGTTCCTCTCATGGAGCTGGTCCGTGAACTTTCTTGTCATCTCAAGACGAGAAGGCACGATTATTACGCCATCAGGTGTATCAGCAAGAATTTTCTCATATTGCTCTGTGAATGTAACTTCATCTTTGCGCTTATAATAATGTATTTTGATGTTGACATTTAGGTCGCGACGAGTCTCACAGCATTTTAGTTGACCTTGTTCTACTTCTTCCCAGTAAGCCTCGCTTTCGTGGCGTGGCATGAGGCAATGGAAATTATAGGATCTGTTATGCGCAAGAGCACTTGCATACATATTTGGCACATAATTCATTTCGTCGAGGGCTTTTTGTACCAACACAAGGGCTTTAGGAGATACGTTTGGACGATTATGAAGCACACGATCAACCGTACCGACGCTTACGCCGGCTTTCTCTGCGATGTCCTTGATTGTGATGCGTAGCGAGCCTGAACTTTCTCTTTCTCGCTTTTTCTTTTTTAATTTATCATCTTGCGCATCATTATTTTTGCGTGAAGCAGACTTCCCCTTTTTCTTTTCATTTCCTTTTTTAGTAGATGAAGTAGAACCTTTGGGGCGTCCGCGTTTTGGCTTTTGCTCATCCGTTGGCATCATTCCGTCTTCCGGATTGATATCCATGTCTTTTATTGATACGTTTCCTGACTTGTTTGTCATTTCTGTTTTTGGGATAGTTTATACGATTGTAGTATCTTATTTCTAATGATTTTGCAAAAATAATAAAAAAAAGCGAATTAAGGACGTATCTTATATATAAAATATTCAAATAATTGGGAAATAGAGTTTTTTTTGCAGTTTTTTTTTTGAATTTGATAAAGTTTTAGTAATTTTGCGAACGAAAATACTTTGTACGATTAAATCTCATACATATTAACATATAATTAACTAACTATGGCAAAAGTAGTAACACTCGGCGAAATCATGCTTCGCCTTTCTCCTAACGGTCAGGACCGTTTTATACAGACCGACATTTTCCGTATCATCCCTGGCGGTGGCGAGGCTAACGTGGCAATTAGTTGCGCAAACTATGGACACGATGCTTATTTCGTAACTAAGCTTCCTGCTCACGAAATCGGTCAGATTGCAGTAAACTCACTCCGTCGCTATGGTGTTAACACCAAATTTATCGCTCGTGGTGGTGATCGTGTAGGTCTCTATTACTGTGAGACTGGTGCTTCAATGCGTCCTTCAAAGGTTATTTATGACCGTGCACACTCTGCTATTGCAGAAGCAGATCCACAGGATTTCGACTTTGATGCTATCATGGAAGGTGCAGACTGGTTCCATTGGTCTGGCATTACTCCAGCTATTTCTGATAAGGCTGCAGAACTTACACGCCTTGCTTGTGAAGCAGCAAAGCGTCACGGTGTTACAGTCTCTGTTGACCTCAACTTCCGTAAGAAGCTTTGGACTTCAGAGAAGGCTATTTCAATCATGCGTCCTCTGATGCAGTATGTAGATGTCTGCATCGGTAATGAGGAGGATGCAGAGCTTTGTCTTGGTTTCAAGCCTGATGCAGACGTAGAAGGTGGCGAGACGAATGCTGCTGGCTATGAGGGCATCTTCAAGCAGATGAAGGAGACTTTCGGCTTCAAGTATGTTGTTTCTACTCTCCGTGAATCATTCTCTGCTACATTCAATGGCTGGAAGGCCCTTATCTATGATGGTAAGGAATTCTATCAGTCTAAGCGTTATGAGATCAATCCAATCATCGACCGTGTTGGTGGTGGTGACTCTTTCTCTGGTGGTCTTATCCATGGTCTTCTTACTAAGGCTACTCAGGGTGAGGCTCTCGAGTTTGCAGTTGCAGCTTCTGCACTTAAGCACACTATCAATGGCGACTACAACCTCGTATCTGTTGCAGAGGTAGAGGCACTCGCTGGTGGTGCTGCTAATGGTCGCGTTCAGCGTTAAAGATAATATTTAGGGCTTATGAGGTAAGCTTTTGGCAATAACTTCATTAGCCCTATTTGGTAATATATAATTCTTAAGAAGCAAATGGCAAAATTTGATAAATTGGCAGTAATGGCAAAGATAGCCGCTGCCCCAATGGTTCCTGTATTCTATAATAAGGATGTAGAAGTATGTAAGAATGTCATAAAGGCTTGTTACGAAGGTGGAGTTCGCGCTTTTGAGTTTACCAACCGTGGTGACTTTGCCCATGAGGTCTTCGGAGAACTGTCTCATTGGGCTTCCGAAGCTTGCCCTGAACTTGCTCTCGGTATCGGCTCTGTGGTAGATGCTCCTACTGCTGCTCTCTATATCCAGCTTGGTGCTAACTTCGTAGTTGGTCCGCTCTTCAATCCAGATATTGCTGTAGTTTGCAATCGTCGTTGCATCACTTATTGTCCAGGTTGTCTCACACCATCAGAGATTGGCAAGGCACAGGAAGTAGGATGCGACTTTACAAAGGTATTCCCTGGAGATGTTGTAGGTCCAAATCTCATCAAGGGTCTTATGGCGCCAATGCCATGGTCAAAAATTATGGTTACTGGCGGTGTTGCCCCTGAGAAGGAGAACCTTGAGAAATGGTTCAAGGCAGGCGTATTCTGCGTAGGTATGGGCTCTAAGCTCTTCCCTAAGGATAAGGTTGCTGCTGGTGACTGGCAGTATATCACTGACAAATGTAAGGAAGCTCTCGGCTATTGTGCAGAGGCTCGTGCATAATATATTTCATTCTAAAGGCTTCATACAGTTTTGCTTAGCATTGACTGTATGGAGCCTTTTGCTTTGTTCGGCTTGCTCTTCTGATAATGATGGTATTCAAGAGGTGGATAGGCTGAACGACATTTCTTATGCCACAAGGTATCAAGATTTGGATTCGTCTCATACTTACGCTTTGAGGGCTTCAGAGTTGGCAAAGCAAATAGGATACCGAGATGGAATTGCAGAATCTGCAATCAATGAGACTTTTTATGAAATAGCTCGTCTGAATTATCAGAAGGCGGATTCTCTTCTTTCTTTGGCAGATTCTGTTTCTTCTAACGAGATTATTGAATTAAACGTAGAAGTTCAGCGCATGCGCTTGTGTCAAAGAAGATCACAAAACAAGGACTTTTACTTTCATAAGACCTATGCAGATAACATTATAACAAACTTAGGAGACAATCCTTCAAATCTTTCCAAGCGAGATAGGAAGCAATATACTTACACCATTAGTGAATACGGCATAGTTCTTTCCACTTATCTTTACTATGTAAATCTGCTCGAAGAATCCTCAAAAGCATTGCTCAGTATAACGGAGAAAGACAACATATTTCTCTTGAGTGATACTGCGCAATACCTTGGTTATCTTTACAATATAGGTTCTGGCGGAATTTTACAAAAAGAGAATTGCGATGAGGTTTTTCTGAAAGAGTTTAATTGTCTCATGCAATGCTACATAATAGCCAAGCATTCAGGGTATCAGTATTGGGAAGCAAATTCTCTGCAATCCTTGTCCGAGCACCTTTCCGATCCGCATCATCTTTCACTCGTAAAGAAATATGATTCCGCTTATTTGAGATACCTTGATGATGATTTCGTTCCGGATTCACTTCTTTTTGGCAATCTTGCTGAACGATCATTACAATTATTCCTCCATTATGGAGACCTTTACCAGATTGCAGGAGCATGGCGCACGCTATCGCAATGTTACCACCTTATTGGCGATCATGAAGCTCAATTATCATGTCTTCTAAATGCTGTGGACGATTCTCTTATCTATCAAGCGCCTGACCTTGTGGCTTCTATCAGCGAAAAGATGTCTATAGCTTACTCTGCTCTTAATGACAAGTCTGCAAGTGATTTTTATCGAAACCAATATCTTGACATACAAGATTCGACGAGACAAGATCGCCAACTTGAAGCCAGAGCAGAAGCTTTGTCTTCTATCGTAACTCGCACGCAATGGCTCATTTCTCTTGTCGTAATAGTCCTTATTGCGCTCGTTTTTGTCGTGGTTTATCTCATCTATAAGCGACGTCATCGTAATTATTCTGTCAAAGTAAACGAACTCTATACTCTTCTTTCTGACTGGAGAAATATAAAGGAGGATGAAATCAAAGCAAAGGAAGAGCAACTGGAAGAATTGGATGAACATAAACAAATGCTTTCTTTACAGCACGACAATGCGCTGAGAATCAACGTAGAACAGCATGCTAAAATCACATATACGCAAAATATGCTGCCACTCATTGACAGAATGCTTCATTCAGTAAGTGGCAAACAAATTCATATAAGCAAAGAGAATATAGAATATGTTTCTGACATATGCGAGTCAATCCTGAAATATAATGCGAATCTTACTTCCTGGGTGCAGTTGAGGAGGGGTCAAGTAGCTTTGCATATTGAAAAATTCCAGCTTGATAATCTTTTTGATATAATAAGACTGAATAACAACTCTTTTGCCCAGAAAGGAATAAATCTGATAGTTCCAAAAACAGATTTGATAATCAAGGCAGACAAAGTCCTCACTCTTTTCCTTATAAATACGATTGCTGATAATGCAAGGAAATACACGCCTTTTGGAGGTACTGTTACCATAAATGCTAACGAATCTGCCTTATTCAAAGGATATGCAGAAATAAGTATTACTGATAATGGGGAAGGTATGGAGAAAGAAAAATGCGACAATCTTTTTGCTTACAAACCGATTATTGAAGGTGATGAAAACCTAAAAGTGCAGAAGAATCATGGTTTTGGATTGATGAACTGTCGTGGAATTATGGACAGATACAGGAAAACGAGTGAATTATTTTCTCATTGCAGCATAAAGGCTGAAAGTGAAAAGGGTAGGGGAACGCGCATTTCATTTACGCTTCCTATGATTATAAAGACTATCTTGCTCATTTTTAGCTTTATGACCATTTCCTTATTACCAAGCCCTTGCAGTGCCGAAAATAGGGAAAAAGCCAATGATTCGTTGAATATGTTTGCAGATTCTGTATATCATTCTAATGTAGTGAGACGTTACTCTTCAGCTATTGATTATGCAGATTCTTGTTTCGCTATTCTCAACAAGCAATACAAAGCGCTTAATTTATCAGGCAAGATCGATACTTTGTCTTTATCATTCAATGGTGCTGATCTGCGTTGGTATGACAAGAAAGTGCCAGTAGATTTTGGCATTATTATCTTCCTTCGAAACGAAATTGCTGTTTCTGCTCTTGCACTGCACGAATGGTCTCTCTATGAGGACAATAATAAGGCTTATACGACACTTTATAAACTGTGTTCTCGCGACACAACGCTCAACACATATTGTAGTACGATGGAGAATGCAGAAAAGACAAATGATATCTCCATTATAGTTCTTGTTGTTCTGTTTATCCTCCTTGCTGTTGTATTCTGGTGGTTTTATCTACGAGATGTGATAAAGTACAGAAACAGTTTTGCACATCTTAAAAACCTAATTGAAATACTGAAAAGAGGAACTGACAATCAGAATGTACTCTCACATTTGAATGCACAGAGCATCAGTAGATACACTCCTGAAGTACAGGATGTTGCTAAAAATATTAAGCGTTCGATTCTTGACATTAATTCTACAATAGAGACTTTGTCTGATAAAGAAAAATTTTTGCAGGACGAGGTGGCTTGCACACAAATGGAATGTGATAGATTATATATATCTAACAGCATCATAGACAATACTTTGAGTGCTCTAAAACACGAGACTATGTATTATCCATCACGCATTAACCAACTCGTAAAAGAATATATTAAGGATAATTACGTTTCAAAAGACGAAATTGCTTCACATTTAGAAGATAATTCCGTGAATAATACTATGGAGAACAGAGCCAATATAAATGATATTGTTGACATAATTGCCTACTATAGGAATATTTACGCCATGTTGTCTCAACAAGCTAATCGTAAAGAGCAAGGCCAGATTATGATAAATAGGATGAAAGTTAGTGAATTGAAATTCAACTTTAATCCTGTGATAGAGGCTCTTAATAATGAAGGAGAGAGCAAGATAATAGCCAACAAGTCTCTGATAGATTTTCTATGTTTTATATTGAAAAAGCGTAATAACAAAGAACTGCCGCTCGTTATTTCCTATAAAAAAAATGTAAATTACATTACTTTAACTATCATTTGCCAGAATATAAAAATGTCTGACAATGAAGTTTCAGAATTGTTTTCACTTTCGTCAAAAGATTTTGATTTCCTCATTATAAGACAAATACTACGCGAAATCGGCACAATAACCAACAGTTTTGCTACAGGAATTATCGCCAAAAAGTCTCTATATGAATCCAATCTGTCATTGTCACTTGTAATAACTCTACCATATATAAGCAAGTAATCATAATACTTTCATAAACCGACCGATTTGGGATAAATGAAAAGAATGTTATAATTGTTTCCGTTATTCCATACTATGATTACCTACTTATAAAGGAAAATTAAGTTTTATTGTATTTATTTGCGAATACACGTTATGATAAATAGAAAAAGCATCAAGTTTTCATAACCCTCTATTTTCGCTATTTGATGGTTGAAAGACTTTAAATTATGGTTTAGAGACTTTGTAGAATATTATTTCCACTTTGTACAAGATTATTATTTCTTTGTACAAGATTATTATTTCTTTGTACAAGATATTATTATTTTGATATTTGTAATGCCTTGCAGACGACTTTTGATTCGAGAATTAAAGGCTGAAAAATTGAGCGTTATGTTCTGTTGATTGAGTGATAGATAGTTGTATGGCAAAAATATCAAAACTATCAAATCATAAAATAATAAAATATCTTTTAATAATCACAAAATGTCTTTATATCACTAATTTTTCTAACAAAAATTTGCATGTTTCTCTTTTTTTTTATACTTTTGCCAGCGATTTTGTAATATACTACTGACATATTACGAAGGATTGATAGTTTATGCCCTCTTTTGTATTGAGGAATGAATGCGGTTTTGGTAGGATTGTCAGATAATAGTTACAAAAGACAGAGAATATCAACCCCCGGTTTGTTTCGGGGAATTATCCTAACAATTTTTAGACAATTCAATGAAAGTATTGAAATTCGGCGGAACCTCAGTAGGTTCGATTGAAAGCATTCTTAGCCTAAAGCAAATTGTATTAAAGGAAGCTAAAGAACAGCCCGTTGTTGTTGTTGTGAGCGCTTTAGGAGGTATAACAGATAAACTTATTGCAACATCGAAACTCGCCATTGCTGGTGACGAGCGTTATCGTGATGAATTTGAGGCCATTGTAGATCGTCATCACAAGATGATTGACACTATAATCACGGATGCGAAGAAGCGTGAAGATTTATTCAATATTGTAGATTCATTGCTTGAACAGTTGAAGAGCATTTACTTTGGTGTCTATCTCATACACGATATGAGCGAAAAAACTCTTGATGCCATAGTAAGTTATGGAGAGCGCCTTAGCTCCAATATTGTAGCTACTCTCATCAAAGGCGCTAAATGGTTTGATTCTCGTGATTTTATCAAAACAGAGCGCAAACATGGCAAGAACGTATTGGATGCTGAGCTTACTAACAAACTTGTACGTCAAACATTTGCAGATTTGCCTCATATCAGTCTTGTGCCCGGATTTATCAGTCGCGACAAGAACTCAGGCGAGGTAACCAATCTCGGTCGTGGTGGTTCTGACTATACAGCAGCAATCATTTCAGCAGCTCTTGATGCCGATGTCCTTGAAATCTGGACTGACGTTGACGGCTTTATGACGGCAGATCCAAAGGTCATAAAGAGCGCTTATACTATCAACGAACTATCATATATAGAGGCAATGGAACTTTGCAATTTCGGTGCAAAAGTAATCTACCCTCCTACCATATATCCGGTTTGTGTCAAGAATATTCCGATTAAGGTGAAGAACACCTTCAATCCTGAGCATCCAGGCACCTTGATAAAGGAGAAAATAGAAGGAGACCATAAGCCTATCAAGGGCATTTCAAGCATCAATGGCACAGCCCTCATCACTGTGACTGGTCTTTCCATGGTCGGAGTAATCGGAGTCAATCGCAGAATTTTCTCTGTCCTTGCTGACAATGGAATATCCGTATTCATGGTGTCACAGGCTTCATCTGAGAACTCCACTTCTATTGGTGTGAAAGAGGATGATGCTGAATCTGCCGTAGAGGTGCTTAATCGTGAATTTGCCAAGGAGATAGAGACTGGAGCCATGTACCCTATGATTGTAGAACGTGGTCTTGCTACGGTAGCTATCGTGGGCGAAAACATGAAGCATACGCCTGGTATTGCAGGCAAACTCTTTGGAACTCTGGGCAGAAGTGGTATTAGCATCATTGCTTGTGCTCAAGGAGCATCTGAGACTAATATCTCATTCGTAGTGAACAGCAAATTCCTACGCAAGTCCCTCAATGTAATTCACGATTCCTTTTTTCTCTCCGAATATAAGGTACTGAATCTCTTTATCTGCGGAGTCGGTACCGTAGGAGCCAAGCTCATCGAGCAGATACGTTCCCAGCAGGATTTGCTGATGCAGGAATCACGTTTGAAACTGAATGTTGTGGGAATTGCTTCATCCCATAATGCAATATTCAGCCGTGACGGTATCAATCTCGAGACTTACCGTGAGGACCTGAAAGCTTCAGAGGAGTCTGACACCAAGCACTTGCTTGACGGCATTATTGGAATGAATATCTTTAACAGTGTATTTGTAGATTGCACTGCTTCGAAAGATATTGCGAGCATTTATCAGCCTCTCCTTGAGCATAACGTCAGCGTAGTGGCTGCAAATAAGGTCGCTGCATCCAGTGATTACGATAATTACTCCAACCTTAAGCGCACAGCTCGCGACCGTGGAGTAAAGTTCCTCTTTGAGACCAATGTGGGAGCAGGACTTCCTATTATAGGCACAATCAATGACCTTCGCAACTCTGGTGATAAGATTCTCAAGATAGAGGCAGTGCTCAGTGGTACCCTCAACTATATATTCAATTCTCTCTCTGCCGACAACCCATTCTCTCAAACTGTCCATCAGGCTACAGAATTAGGCTACGCAGAACCAGATCCTCGAATTGACCTTTCGGGAATGGATGTAATCCGCAAACTTGTAATCCTCACCCGCGAAGCAGGATACAAGATTGAGCAGAAAGATGTTGTGAGAAATCTCTTCGTTCCACATGAGTATTTTGAAGGCAGCGTGGACGATTTCTGGAAGAAACTGCCACAATTGGACGCTGAATTTGAAGAAAAGAGAAAGGCAGCAGTTGCGGCTAATCAGCATTTCCGCTTTGTAGCAAAGATGGAAGTGGATGATGAGGGTAATGCTCATGCCTCTGTAGGTCTGCAACTTGTAGGTATTTCCCATGCATTCTATGAACTGGAAGGCAGTAATAATATTGTCACTTTGACCACAGAACGTTACAAGGAATATCCTATGCTTATCCAAGGTTACGGAGCCGGAGCATCGGTTACTGCTGCAGGTGTTTTTGCAAATGTAATGTCGATTGCTAATATATAATGTTGTTTAGTTGTCTGGTGGTTTAGTTTGCTTGTTGTTTTTCCCATCTTTTTATGATGGGAAAGGCAAGCCTGCATTCCGGTGCATTATAGCTTATTATCATCAGTCAACTAAACTACCTCCCAACAAAACAACCAAACAACAAACAATGAAACATATTATAATATTAGGAGACGGTATGGCTGACAAGGCTATTGCAAAATTAGGAGGCAAGACTCCACTGCAATATGCCAAGACTCCATACATGGATTTGCTTGCCAAAACAGGACGAACAGGAAGACTCGTCACTGTGCCTGAAGGCTATAGTCCTGGCTCTGAGGTGGCAAACACTGCTATCCTCGGCTATGATCTCGACCAGGTATATGAAGGTCGCGGACCATTGGAGGCTGCTTCCATCGGCTATGAGATGAAGGCTGACGACCTCGCTCTGCGTTGCAACATCATTTCCGTGCGTCAGGATGGAACAATAAAAACGCATAATGGCGGAAATCTCACCACATCCGAGGCTAAGCCACTTATAGAACTTCTCAATGAAAAATTGGGAAATGAACGAGTGAAATGGATTTGTGGCATTCAATACAGGCACCTTCTCATTATAAAAGAAGGAAGCAAGCACATTGTCTGTGCCCCACCCCACGATCATCCAAATGAAGCTTGGCGCCCACTTCTTGTCAGACCAGAGGAAGGATGGGAAGACAAGCGCGAAGAAGGTCGTCTTTCTGCCAAGGAAACAGCAGACCTTCTGAATGACCTGATTGTCAGAAGCGTTGACGTCCTCTCTCAAGCTCCACTCAACATAGAGCGCAAGAAAGAAGAAAAAGACCTCGCCAACATTATCTGGCCATGGAGCGGCGGCTACCGTCCAGCTATGCAGACACTTAGCGAACAGTTTCCTGAGATAAAGTCTGGAGCTGTGGTTTCTGCCGTAGATTTGATAAGAGGAATCGGTCATTATGCAGGTCTTGACATAATAAATGTTGAAGGAGCCACAGGACTTTGGGATACCAACTATGAAGGTAAGACAAAGGCTGCGCTGGAAAATCTTAAGAACAAAGATTTCGTCTTTCTGCATGTGGAGGCAAGTGACGAGGCCGGACATGATGGCGACGTAGATCTCAAAGTCAAGACGATAGAAAACCTTGACGCGAGAATGATAGGGCCAATATATGAAGAGGTGAAAACATGGTCAGAACCTGTTTGCATTGCCATCCTTCCTGATCACTTCACTCCCGTAGAATTAAGGATTCACGTCGGAGAACCTGTACCTTTTATCATCTGGTATCCAGGCATCGTTCCGGATGAAGTTGAGAGATACGATGAAATATCCTGCGTGACTGGCGGTTATGGTCTTTTGCGCCTGCGTCAGTTTATGGAGGTTCTAATGCAATATTAAAGCATAAATTATCAGAAAACAAAACTACAATGAAATACTATAGCACAAATAAAAAAGCTCCGGAGGCGACATTAGAGAAAGCGGTAGTAAAAGGACTTGCTGAAGACCGCGGTCTCTATATGCCAGAGATTATAAAGGCTTTGCCTGAATCATTCTTTGCAAACATCGAGAGAATGTCATTCCAGGAAATTGCATACACTGTGGCTGACGCTTTTTTCGGAGAAGACGTAGATGCAGAATCCCTCAAGCAGATAGTCTATGACACTCTACAGTTTGACTGCCCTGTCGTAAAAGTAGATGAGAATATCTATACTCTCGAACTCTTTCATGGCCCTACCCTCGCCTTCAAGGACGTTGGAGCAAGATTCATGGCACGCCTTCTGCAATATTTCCTCAAGCAAGGAGGTGAGTATGTATCGTCAAAGCAAAACTCCAATTCTAAGTCGGAAGTCAATGTTCTCGTTGCCACTTCCGGAGACACTGGCTCAGCCGTGGCTAATGGCTTCTTGGGCGTAGATGGTATTCACGTCTATGTGCTTTACCCAAAGGGAAAGGTAAGTCCTATTCAGGAATGCCAATTCACCACATTGGGCAAGAATATCACAGCCATTGAGGTGGATGGAGTGTTTGACGACTGTCAGGCTTTGGTGAAATCAGCATTTATGGATGAAGAACTGAATGCCCACATGAAATTGACATCAGCCAATTCCATCAATGTGGCTCGATTCCTTCCACAGGCTTTCTATTATTTCAATGCCTATGCACGCATCAAGGAGCAACTGAGCAAGGAGAATAAAGAACTCGTCATCTGTGTGCCTTCTGGTAATTTTGGAAATATCTGCGCAGCACTTTTCGGACATAAGATGGGACTTCCAGTCAAGCGCTTCATCGCTGCAAATAATGCAAATGACGTCTTCTATAATTACCTTCAGACAGGCGTTTACGAACCGAAAGCTTCTCTCCAGACGCTCGCCAACGCGATGGATGTGGGAGACCCAAGCAACTTCGCACGTATCTATGACCTTTACAAAGGCAATCATGAAGCCATCACAGCCCTGATTAGCGGTGCGACATACAAGGATGCACAGATTGCACAAACGATGAAGAATTGCTACAAAGAGACGAAATACGTTCTCGACCCTCACGGAGCTTGTGGCTATCAGGCACTGAAAGAGCAGTTGAAAGCCGATGAAGTCGGCATTTTCTGCGAAACGGCACATCCTGCAAAGTTTAAGGAAAAGGTGGATGCAATACTCCATACTGACATTGAAATTCCTACTCGCCTTCAGGAATTCATGAAAGGCACAAAGCAGAGCGTAGCTATGAGCAATGACTTTGCGGATTTCAAGGCTTTCCTTATGAAGTAATTATATTATATGGTTGTCGGTTGTGGGTTGTCGGTATTTTACTGATTGACTTCAACCAACAACCCAAAACCAACAACCAATAACCCCAAACCCAAAACCAACAAATAATCTGATGACAGAAATCATTGACCTTATCTCCAAAGAACTGAATCTTTCCAAGAAAGCTGTGGAGAACACCATCTCTTTGCTCGACGAAGGCTGCACCATTCCTTTCATTTCACGATACAGAAAGGAAAAGACCGGAGCACTGGATGAAGTTAAGATAGGCGAGATTGCACAGCAATATGACCGTCTAAAGGAACTTGTTAAGCGTAAAGATACCATTGTAAAGACTATCAGCGATTTAGGAAAACTTACAGACGAACTGGAAAAGCGCATCAGGAATTGCTGGAATGCGACAGAACTTGAGGACATCTATCTGCCTTACAAGCCTAAGAGACGCACGAGGGCGCAGGTGGCTCGCGAGCAAGGACTTGAACCTCTTGCCACAATCCTCTTTCTTCAGCGTGAGCAAAATCCTGAGAAAGTGGCAGAGAAATACGTAAAGAATGATGTAAAGGATGCAAAAGCGGCAATAGCAGGAGCATTGGACATCATTGCAGAAACCATCAGTGAGAATGAAGAGACAAGAAATAGACTGCGCAACTCATTCAAACGCGACGCTATTATCTCCTCAAAGGTAGTCAAGACAAAGAAAGATACTGATGAAGCGGCAAAATACTCTGACTATTTCGATTTCTCCGAGCCTCTCCGCCGTTGCTCCGGCAATCGTCTTCTCGCCATGAGAAGAGGCGAAGCTGAGGGCATTCTTCGCATCAGTATAGGCATAGAGGGAGAAGAAGCCGTAGGCAGAATACAGCGCCAGTATGTCAATGGACAGGGAAAATGTCAGACACTGATGATGCAGGCTTGTGAAGATGCTTACAAGAGACTACTCTCCCCTTCCATCGAAAACGAATTTGCCGCTCTCTCTAAGAAGAAAGCAGATGAGGAAGCAATAAATGTCTTTACCGAAAATCTCAGCCAGCTCCTTCTTGCCGCCCCTCTCGGACAGAAACGTATCATGGGAATCGACCCAGGCATTCGTACTGGTTGCAAGGTGGTGTGCCTCGATGCCCAAGGCAATCTGCTCTATCATGATGTCGTAATGGCTGTAGGAAGCCAGGGCAACAGTGACCGTGCAGCCGCCAAATTCGCAGATATCGCTAAGAAATATGGTGCAGAAGCTATTGCCATCGGCAATGGAACTGCTTCACGTGAGACTACAGAGATAGTGAAGCGAGCAGGTATCGGCATTCCGCATTATGTCGTCTCTGAGGATGGAGCCTCTGTATATAGTGCTTCTAAAGTGGCACGTGAAGAGTTTCCTGATGAGGATGTCACAGTGAGAGGCGCCGTGAGCATCGGCAGAAGACTGATGGATCCGCTGTCCGAACTTGTAAAGATAGACCCTAAGAGCATCGGTGTAGGACAATATCAGCATGATGTGGATCAGACAGAACTAAAGAAGAGCCTTGACCGCACAGTGGAGATGTGTGTCAATTCTGTAGGCGTAGATCTCAATACGGCGAGTGTCCATCTGCTCACTTACGTCAGCGGACTTGGTCCCACCCTTGCAAAAAACATTGTGGACTACCGAAAGGAGAATGGAGCGTTCACTTCACGTGCCCAACTAAAGAAGGTTCCCCGTCTCGGTCCTGCCGCATTCCAGCAATGTGCAGGTTTCCTTCGCATTCACGGAGCAAAGAATCCTTTGGATGGAAGCGCTGTTCATCCTGAGAGCTATTCCATCGTAGAGCGAATGGCAAAGGATTTAGGATGCACAGTGAAAGAAATCATGGAAAATGAGGGAATGCGCAAAAAGATTGACATCTCCAAATATAATGGAATCACAACGTCGTCTGGCGAAACAATAGGTTCATTTACCCTTAATGATATAATGAAGGAATTGGAAAAGCCTGGACGTGACCCGCGTGCCGAGATTGAGACATTCGATTTTGACCCGAACGTCCACACTCCAGACGACTTGACAGAAGGCATGATTCTTCCAGGTATTGTAACAAATATTACGAAATTTGGTGCTTTCGTTGACGTCGGTGTTCACCAAGATGGACTCGTACACATCTCTCAACTGTCAGATAAATACATCACAGATCCGTCTGAAGTCGTTCGCCTACATCAGCATGTGAAGGTTCGCGTGGTAGAAGTTGATAGAAAACGTGGACGTATTGCCCTTTCCATGAAGAAAGTGGGAACACGCCCAGGTTGCATTGATAGATAAAAATAATACGCCCTGCAATGGCAAAAGCATTGAATTACAGTGGAATAATTGTGCTTTTGTCCTTGTAGGGCGTGTGTATTCAATCCCATATAAACCCAGGGCGTTACCCTGGGCTATATGTGCACTTTGGGCCTTCAGCCCGCAGCATTATCTGGCTATTTAGTACTCAAGAAGTACTTTTTTCTGGTGTTTATGAGAATAAAACACATCAATAGATAAAAAAAACTCAACCTTTTCAAGCAATAAATCGCCCTCAAAAACGCACTTTTGCAGAGGAGATGAATAATATCTGCGTGGAAAACAAAGAAAAGGTAACATGTATTTTTCTATTTTTTTCCTATTTTTATCTATTGATATTTTATTATAATGCACAAAATGTCAATATTTTAACATTTGAAATCCACGAAAAAATATCTGCTCGTAAATATGCGATTCTCGCCGATTTTGCAACGCTCTGACCGTCAAAGCATTGCAAAACGAACGAAAAAACAGACGTTTTTTTTCGCCAAAAACGCACGGAAAAACGCCCGAAAAGCATTGATATTGTGAGGTGAAAGCATAGATATTGAGGGGTAATAACTTAGTTATTGCATGGTAATAGCTTAGTTAATGCGCGCGCGCCAGTCA
>SAMEA104315432__coassemble_281_pt1 | contig 27627 bp, 24 predicted proteins | sample SAMEA104315432__metabat2_low_PE_031 | metagenome-assembled genome bin SAMEA104315432 (sample SAMEA104315432) | gut metagenome | biome: Monkey gut; feature: monkey-associated habitat; material: faeces | place: China | collected 2013
AAGATATTCCGAAAAGCTATCTGAATTTGGAACGGTTAACTGGACACCCTAGTTATTTTAATATTTCTTGCCAATGCAAAAGCTGTTATAGATTCTTCAGGAATGTGGTCTTTCCACTTCCGTTGATTCCCATGATGATGTTGACATCATCATGGGGCTGGAACTGAACGTGGCGTTTGTTCCAAATTTCAATATCTATATGATTCAATATTATCTGTGCCATATTATCTGCGTTGTATTTTATTTATTGACTCTGACGAGTTTTTCCTGCTGCCAAAACATTTCCCGATGCAAAGGCTATTTCCCGATGCAAAAGGGCTATTTCCCTATGCAAAGGCTATTTTCCGATGCAGAAGTGGGAGAAGATATTGCCGAGGACTTCGTTTGTGGTGATTTCACCACCTGTTATCTCTGCGAGATGTGAGAGACATTGGCGGAGGTCTTCCGCTATGAGGTCGCTCGGGATGCCGATGGACATTGCTTCTATTACTGCAGTGATGTCAGCGAGTGACTGATCGAGGGCTGTCTTGTGTCGCAGATTTGTGATAAGGACCTCGTCGGTGGTGGATGGCTGGATGGTGGATCTGAGTTTCTGCTTGAGAGTTACGAGTCCTGTGCCTTGCTTTGCAGAGATGTGTAATTCATCCGTTGAGGCTGTGATGTCTGCGAGATCAGACTTGTTTATGACGTGGATAACGTGCTGATGGTCTGATGGCATGATGGCAGGGTATGGCACTCCAGGCTCTGTCATGAGGATTATCACTTTTGCTTTCTCTGCTGCTTTGCGTGAGCGTTCAATGCCGAGTTGCTCTATAGTATCGGTGGTGTGGCGTATTCCAGCCGTATCGATAAATCTGAATAGGATGCCGTCGATATTGAGTGTCTCTTCTATGACGTCGCGTGTGGTACCCTGTATGTCGCTTACTATTGCTCTTTCTTCTTGCAGGAGAGCGTTGAGCAGAGTGGATTTACCCACATTTGGCGCTCCTATTATTGCCACAGGAATACCGTTTTTGATGGCGTTGCCTTGCTCGAAAGAATTGCTGAGTCGCTTTATCTCTCGGCTTATGTCATTGGCGAGCGAGAGTAGGGCAGTGCGATCGGCAAACTCCAGGTCTTCATGGTCGGAGAAGTCGAGTTCGAGTTCGAGCAGGGAAGTGAGGTGGAGCAATCGCTTGCGCAATTCGGTTAGTTTGCCTGACACTCCTCCTCGCATCTGTTGCATAGCGAGATGGTGTGAAGCGGCAGAGTTGCTTGCTATGAGGTCAGCTACGGCTTCAGCCTGTGTGAGGTCGAGTTTTCCATTTAGGAAAGCACGCTGTGTGTATTCTCCCGGCATAGCCATGGAGCATCCGCCTTTGATAAGCAGTTGGCAGATGCGTTGCAGTATGTAAGGAGATGCGTGTGCAGAGATTTCTATGCTGTCTTCACCTGTGTAACTATGTGGCGCACGAAAAAGGGAGAGCATCACGTCATCTATGATTTCTCCATTTTCCGGGTCCTGTATCTTTCCATAGTGGAGTGTGTAGCCTTTAGCCTGGCTGAGCGTTTGTCGTCCGTGGAATATACAGTCGGTTATTTTGATGGCTTTAGAGCCAGATATTCTTATTATGCCGAGTGCGCCTCCATTAGCTGTAGCGATGGCGCAAATTGTCTTATCTTGCATGCTTTTTCTTATTTTGTCAATGCAAAGATAGTCATTTTCGGTTTTAAATAGAAATTTTGTGTGAATATTTTTGTATAAAAGGATAAAGTTTATAACTTTGCAAGGGTAAACCCCTGATAACGTATGAAGACATTTGAATTTTTGACTCTTGACCATCCGTGGCAAAAGGTTGGTAAGAGGAAGATAACGCCACATTATATGAGGTTGTCGCATAAGCATCTTTGTTTGCCTACGCGACTGGAGAGTTTTGTGGAGTTCGTGGATTTCGACGTTTATCAGAAGATACGTGCAGACTTTCTCCGTGGTCGTTTTTATTTCCTTGCCAATAGTGATGAGTATGCTTATATGTTGCTATTCGATTTGATGAATGGCTATCCAGACGATATGGCAGAACGTGATATGGAGAAGACGAATGATGAGCTTCGTGTGCTTCGCAAATTGTCTCCAGCAGTGGAAAAGTTTTATTCCACTTACATGAAGAATGCGAAGTGGAAGGAAAGTCTCAGTTTTCCTTTTCGTGGCACGTTAGAGTATGAGCCTATCGACCGTGAAATCTTGTCGCGTGAGCATCATTGGACTATGGTGGACACTGCCAGACCTTTGCAGATAGTTCGTGAGGGTGAGCCATTATTTGCTCCTCCTCCCACTCCTGTCGTGCGTGCATTGTCTCGCATCAAGGTATCTGGCGATGTGCTGGATGTGATGGAGCGTTGGTCGGAGACGATGCCTTACACGAAGATGCTTACGCTACTGGAGAATGCCGAGTGGAAGGAGTACCTCATAGAGCGTGAGGAGTTTCTTGCAGGGCGTTTCCGTGATTTGCGTTACAAGCCTGCGGTGGCTTTGCATTTGTATTATGACATCCTTGGTGGTCAGACACTAACAGATAACTCTTCATCTTATGAAGACCGAGTGCTCAATGAGCTATGGGCGCTTGGACAATGTCTGTGAAATGTGGTTGTTTGTGTTTGGTTGTTTCGTTCTATTGCGGAATAAAATATCATTAAATAAAATAAATAAATATATTTATCGCTCAAATCATCAACCTACAGGAATGAGCGGAATATTGCTGTAGAAGCGACAAAAATAAAAAAACTCCAAAAGTAGTGAGTTGTTTCAGATTTTATTTGTAATTTTGCCCTATAATTCAGAGTTCTACTGTGCCTATTATTGCTACACTATGGTAAGTAAAAAAATAGATATAGCAAAAACCTGAGCAACAAAACGGTTGCTTATAAAATATAAAAATAGTACTATTGCGAAAAGTAAATATTAAATGTAATAATATGAAAAAAACAACTCTTACTATCCTTATGACTTTCATTCTTTTTGCTTCTGGCTATGCTCAGAGCAATGAGAATGTATTTGGTAGCACTTACAAATTGGTAAAAGGCTACTCAAAGGTACCTTCCGATGGAATATATCTGATTGCAGGCTATTTATCAGAAGATAGTGGTGGAAGTCTTTACCTAATGTCTTCTGACAATCTAAAAAATGGAGAAATAGAAGGGCAATTTCATACTACTGTGACTACAGATGCGCCACCTGCAACAATCGTTCTTGATGAAAGTTCTTATTCAACAAAGATACCAGGATTGGAATATAGGTTTAATAATACACTAACAAATAAGAATATACGCAATTTTCGCATCACTCTAAAAGGACAGTACTTAACTAACGTTTCCAATAGTGAAATTGAATTTCAGGACACAAGGACTGATAATAGTTTATGGATTTTAAACGATGCCACTCCAAATTATCATCGTATTCGTTTTTACAATAATGGTAATAAAATAGCTTTCACTGCAGATACTAAGGTGTTCAAAATTGCCAAAGCCGATAAACCCGACATCAACCTCTACCGAAAAGTCTCTCACGCAATAAAAATAGGAAAGACTGGCTACTCGACATTCTATTACATTAGCAACGATGCAAAACTGCCAGAAGGTCTGACAGCGTACACATACAGCATTAAGCAGGATGGAGATGTTATGAAACTGGTTTCCTCTCATCAGTTTAATGCTGGTGATACTATTCCTGCTAATTGTGCGGTGGTGGTGAAAGGTAAGCCAGGAGACTACTCCATTGATCTCTTGGAACCAACTTCAACAGAGAAATACGAAAATGTGCTCAAAGGGACTAATTACGCGAAAGTCATTGACAATGACGCCAACAAACAATATTATATGCTCTCACTGGATAATAACGGGGAGAACGTGGGATTCTACTGGGGGGCTGCTGACGGTAGGGCTTTCACTAACAAGGCTCACGGGGCTTATCTCGCTATCGAAAAGTCTGCAAACGGTAAGGTAACTTCTTTCGTTCTCAATCCAGAAGGGGAATGCGCCACTGGCATTACGTCGGTTAAGACAGACAGTAAGATGGCTTCCGCTATATACGACTTATCAGGCAGAAGGACTGTCAACCCTTCTCACGGTTTTTATATTATCAACGGTAAAAAATACTTGAAATAAAAAATACTTCAAATGAAAAAGAAAAATTATATCACTCCGAACTTGATTATTGTGTCTATCGCTCCCGACTCGCAGGTGCTTGCAGGTTCTGGCGGTGACTCTCAGTCAATATATAACTATATGGGAAATGGCGAGCAGCTTGGTAAATACGGTAGCTTCGCTGATGATGATGACGATAATGATATGGAATGGGACTGGTAATGGTCGCTTTTATCTACGGATTATAGGATATCTATCTCATTGATTAGAAAAGAAATAAGAATTCATTACTTCATTCGTGGGTGATTCAAGGGAAATCATGTTATGGCAGTTGGCTTTATTATTATTCTCTTTGCTGCTACATGAATTCTCAGGAATTGCCCACGAATTGTTTTATGGATAATTCTTGTTGTTTAGTTATCTTGTTGTTTGGTGGTTTAGTTGTTAGTCAAGGTGTAGGCGTATTCTAACATACAACCAAACAACTAAACCACAAAACCACCAAACAACTAACTAACCAACCAAACCTTACGAATTACGAATCACCATCTCCATCTGTTCTCCAAGTCCGATAGTGTAGCCCTGTGAGATATGGATTACACGATTGAAGGTGTCGGAGATGATGAAGATAGGCGAAAGGTCAGGATGAGAGAGTTTCATGCCCTCTGCTATCTGCTTGCGGATGGCTCCGCCCTTGTCGATGCCGTAGATGATATTCTTTGGCAGACCTGGGAATTCTGCTTTATCAAACTTCTTCGCCGCCGCCTCGTCCTCGAAGAGTATGACAAACGGACGTCCCCATTTGTCGAAGGCTGCCGCTGCCTTGGCTATATCCTTCAAAGCATGATTGGTAGGCTCCTGACCCACTCCTATGAGTCCCGTGACGAAATATCCGCGTCCTGTCTGCGAGAGAAGAGAGACTTCCGTGCCATCCAGCTTATAAAACTTTGACTCTGCATTGAAATTGCCAATAACAGCGACGGCAGTAGGAGAGGTGCGAAGTTGCATTTCCACCTCCGTTGGCTTTCCCTTTGCCACATTGAACACTTGCATAGCAGACATTACTCCACCATTCGCCAAACGCGTGCCACTGACCAGAGCATACTGACCGACGTCGAGGTCTATGCCCTCCTTGAAGGTGTTGCCCCAAGTGATGCCTTCCTCAGGATATTCCAACAGAGAGGTGGAACCATCCTCACGGATGCGTGAGATGGAGAAATGACTGTAGTATTTCGGGTCATCGATGATGCCGTTGCCATGATAACGAAGTAATAGCTTACCCTTATCTGCCACTCTCTGCACCGAGCCGTCGAAGTCGATATCCACCCATTGCCCACACTCTCTATACTGTGCCTTCTGTGTCACTGCATCCACACGAGCCTCTATGCCGAGACTGCGTGCCACATCGACGAAGAATATCTTGCGGGAGCGATGATCAGTCAGTCTGCTCTCCCATACTCCCACTGGTGTCTGGGCTATCATCAGCGCCTTGCTGTCAGGATTGAGACGGATATTCTGCTTCACCCAAGTCACCAGCTTAGCAGGATCACGACGGAAGGTGTCTGCCTCACTTTGACTGAATGCTTTCTCGAAATAACGCTTGAAAGGATGGATAATCATCTCATTCTCTACACGTGGGCACAACTGACTACTGTCTGCCAGGAAACTGTCTTCCAGTATCTCCATCGGCATATCGCGTAAGTCCTTGTCGCTTAGGGTTGAAAGCAGAATGACAGCACGCATCAGGTTGTCTTTATGATTGACGAGAAACTGAATGATGACCTCATGATTGCCCTGCGCCTTCACTATCAGTTGGGCGATACTCTCTGTCAAGGCATCCATATAGCCTTCAAGACCATTGTCCCTGACCACCTGTCTGGCTCTCTCCATGTCATAGAATGTGGCGAGATAAGCGTGACGGATAGAGTCTTCCTTAGCGAAGCGAGTATTATTCTCCTCTCGCTGTTGCTTGGAGACGAAAGGCAGATTAGGCTTTTCCGGTGGAGGCACTATATCGAAGGAGTCGCGATAGACCACAGCATTACCCTGAGCCACGGAAGCCTTATGGTCGAGACGGATAGTCACGTCGCTGTCTTTGCCAAACGATACCTTCTTGAATCCATACATACCATCATAAGAAGCCCATGCCATCATATCGCCTTTGCCTGCTGTGAGGAATGTCTTACCTGTGGCATCAGTGTATTTTGTCACTACAGAGCAGAATTCAGCATAATTATAAATCTTGAAATCCACTTTCGCCCCTTTCACTGGTTTGTCGTCAGAATCCACGACGGCGAAGTCGATGCGGGCAGTCTCTCCATAGTTGCCTATGAGATTTATCTCAGTGTAATTGGAAGTTCTCAGCAGTACTTCCTCTGGACCACGATAATCACCGAATGCCTTGGTGTGCATCAGTAGTGCTCGTGAGGCTGGAGCATTAAACCATCCAAGATTGAGTACAGGCTCTGGCTCGCAAGCGCCTAGGAAATACCAAGTGCCGTCAGCCCATGCCTCCACCCATGCGTGATTATCATCTGTGTGTGCCCAACGAGGGGTATAGACCTGTCGGGCAGGTATGCCAACTGAGCGGAGCGCAGCCACCATAAATGTGCTCTGCTCGCCACATCTGCCGAAAGCGGACTTCACCGTGGCGAGAGGTGCAGAAGTCCTTGCGTCGGAAGGACGGTAAGTCACTTTCTCATGACACCAATGGTTTACCTCCAGTATAGCGTCTTTCATGGAGAGCCCCTTGATTCTCTCTTTCAGTTCGTTGTAGAATACAGTGCGGGAATTGTCGAGATTCTCATTATTTACACGTATAGGCAAAACGAAATGTCGGAACAGCAGTTCTGGAACATTCTTTCCCCATGCCATCTCCTTCTGTGCCTTCATGCTCATTCTGACATTATCGAGGAAGAACTGCGGTTGGTAGTCGGTAACGTCAGCCAGAGGCATATATTTATACAGGAAGTCGATAGCTTCTCGCTCTTTAGTGGAAAGCCTTTTCAGTTTAGCTATTTTCTCCCTTCTAAGTTTCATTATAGCGTCTTCTTGCGTAGTGCTATTGTCCTTTATTTCCACTACTTGATTAGGATGGTGAGCGAAGGATGGCGCTGGAGAGGAACAGAATATTAATAATGCTGGTAGGAAAGGGTATTTCATTGTGATTTAGCTGTTTAGTCGTTTAGTTGTATATGTCGAGTATTTTATCAACATTCTCAATGAGAAGAAGATCCTTCCCTTTCTCTTCTTCATTGAGGAGAGAGTAAGGGGTGATGTCAGCATGAATATAATTCTTCTTGTATTGTTTAAAGAGAACTTTATCCTGACGCACTGCAGCAGACTCGTTGATAGTCATAGGCAAGTATCCCATCAGCAGGCATGACATCATCCAGCGACGATGCTCCATCTCACACATCTCTACCGCTGTGACTGTCTGACTACTTCGTCTGCGCAACCACGCTCACTTCCATTATTGTCAGATGGTATCATTGGGTCTTCAAGAAAATTGAAGATGTAGTCACGGCATTTTATCAGACCCTTTTTGATCGTTTCAAACTTCTTGCCAAAATTGCTGACATTCAGTTTGAGCAGGTTGTCTAAACGTTCCAGCCACGAAGCCTTGGGTATTATCGCAGATGGGGTCGAGTTTCTCTCATGTATTGCTTCACGGAACAAGTTTGCTATCTTGTCGGACCAATCCTGCTTGTCGTTCAGTTCTGATAGATACTGCAACTCTCGCAGTAGGTGCGCCAGACATACGTCAACCGCATCTCTGATTGCCATTACCTGCATCCACGATGATGTGCATACCGGCGAGAGGGTGCTGATAGTCTTCGGCATTGACGCCTTTGCGGATATAGTCAGCAAGATGCTTGGAATAGGCAGTCATGAAATCAAGGTCGGAACAATGACCAGGTGTACCATCATAAGAGAAATCTCCCTGCTCAGCGATGTCGAGTATGGCAGCGATATCCTTGCTGTCGAGTCCACCTTTAGGAGTGAAGAATTTGAGTCCGTTACAGTTGAACGGCAGATGACTTGCAGTCACCATTACTGAGGCAGTGGCTTTGGTTTGATCGCTGACGGTGGTCATAAACATGGCAGGCGTAGAAGCGAGTCCGCAGTCGAGCATATCAGCGCCTATACTGACAGCGCCCTTGATGAAAGTAGCCCTTACTGCGTCACCTGACAGTCGGCAGTCAGCGCCGATAGCAATCGTAGGATGCTGATTGCCAGTGGTATTGCTAATCCATTTCACGAAAGCCTTAGCTATCGTTTCCACTACTTCCGGTGTGAAGTTGACGTTCTCTCCCTCAATGCCTTCGAGTGCAACTCCTCTGATGTCGGAGCCATTCTGTAGTTTTTTCCAGTTCATTTGTATTTCGTTATTAAAGGTTTGTTTAGTGGTTTTGTTGAATCCAGAATTCGCTTGTAGTTTTACTATCAACTAAACAATAAAGCTACAAAACCACAAAGCAACCAAACAACGATGGCAAAGGTAGATAAAATAAGTCAGAATGAAGAAGAAAAAAGGAATAATTTGACTTATTTTCTACCTTTCTAAAGAAAAAGGGAGTCTGAGAGAATAAAAACAGGTGTTTTCTGTAGGTTTTTCGCTATTTATAATTACCTTTGTCGCTTAGAAAAAGAATCGTAAAACGGATTATTATTCTAAGTAGGTGATTGAAATTATTTTTATAATAGCTATGCTCTATTGTGATGCAGCTACGTTCTGTAGAAGAAGGAATGATGCGGGCATCATGACTGATGAGACAGGACGTAGATGCGCACAAGAGAGTATAGATATTATAATAATGAAAAACAATTATTATTATCTATTCATTATCAAAATAATTTTGATCACCTACTTACAATCGCACAATGAAGATCATGAAGTCAAAACTGACACACCGCATCTCGCAAGAAGAAATAATGGAGTTATGCGCTCTCACCCAAGGTAGGCAAAATGATAAACTGAAAGAGGAACTATACTGCCTGACTATGGATGAAGACCATCGCGTTGCCACCAATGCACTTTGGGTGTTCACTCATTTTGATTTGGCAAACAACGAATGGCTCTACTCCAAGCACGACCATATTATAGACCGATGCTTGAGGGAAAACGACGTTACCAAACAACGCTTGATGCTCAATCTTCTGCTCCGTCAGCCATTCGATAAAGAGAGTATCCGAACGGACTTCATCGACTACTGTCTTGAGCGACTTGCAGACCCAGATTCGTCTTATGCCGTCAGGGCGCAGTGCATCAAACTCGCTTACGAGCAGATGAGGCATTGGACAGAATTACTTGGTGAACTTCGTCTGAGTCTCGATGCTTTGTTGCGTGAGCCTCTATCGCCAGGATTGCGGTCAGCAAGGAATCAGGTGCTGAAGAAGATGTCAAAGGATTAGTTATTTTTGTTGTTTTGTTGTTTAGTTGTTTTGTTGATAGTAAAACTACAAGCGAGTTCTGTAAACAACAAGACAACAAAACAACAAGACAACAAAACTACAAAATAAAGAAAGGAATTCAACTATGAATGAAATCAAATTAAGCAACGGTGTGCTGATGCCACAAATGGGCTACGGCGTCTATCAGATAGAGCCAGAAGACTGCGAAAGATGCGTGATGGATGCCATCAGCGTGGGTTATAGGATGATTGATACAGCACAGGCATATCTCAATGAGGAAGCCGTAGGAAAGGCATGGAGGAAAAGCGGAGTCAGACGTGAAGACCTCTTTCTCGTCAATAAGGTGTGGCACTCTAATTACGGCGAGGGACAGACCATGAAGAGTATCGATGAGAGCCTCCGCAAACTTCAGACCGACTACATCGACCTCATGCTCCTTCACCAGCCATTCTGCGACCGCTATGGTGCCTATCGCGACTTGGAGAAAGCCTATAAGGCTGGCAAAGTTCGCGCTATCGGAGTGAGCAATTTCTTCCCTGATCATCTCGTGGACCTCGCAGCAAATATGGAGATTGCACCTATGGTCAATCAGGTAGAGACGCACGTGTTTGACCAGCAACGCGAAGCACGCAAATACATGGACGAAATAGGCACTCATATCATGTCGTGGGCTCCGCTGGCAGAAGGACAAAACAATATCTTCTCTGACCCTGTACTAACGAAAATCGGAGAGAAATATGGCAAGACCGCCGCTCAGGTGGCACTGCGCTGGCTGTTGCAAAGCGACGTGATAATCATCCCTAAGACAGTGCACAAGAGTCGTATGGAAGAGAATCTCAACCTCTTCGACTTCACCCTCGATGCTGACGATATGGAGGCTATCGCCTTGCTCGACACAGGTCACAGCCTCTTCCTCGATCATCACGATGGAGAAGTGGCTAAGCAGTTTATGGAATGGCGCGCTGTAGTGAAACCTACAGAATAAGAAGATTACCGTCAATGTATTTACTACATAGGGCTTATTCTTTTACAGGAGTGAGCCCTATTTTCCTGCTTTTTTCATTCGTTTCACGTGTTTTGAGGACAAAAACCTAATTTTTTCTGTCCTTTCTGCCATTTTTTCACCTTTTATAACTACCTTTGCCGTTCGTATGTTTATTCATTCCACATCCAAAGCTAAACTTTAAGTGATGAAAAAATGAATGATTCAACCCATAAGACAAAGAAATAGAAATGGAATTTGAAAAAGAAAACATTAGACCTGTATGTGAACACAATCCTGCAATCGACTGCCCTTGCACAAAAGTATGTGCGCGCCACGGAAAATGCTGTGAGTGCGTGGCGCATCATCGCCTACATGGTAACCTGCCTAAATGCCTGAGAAATCTTGAAATAAAGTAAGATCATGAGGAATAATATCTACTCTTTTTCTGCCTGGATAGCCGCCCATATCACTTTTGTAGTAGTGGTTGTCAGCGCAGTGGCACTAATCGTTCCTGCCTCATTCTCATGGATAGGGACGTCAGCAATCACTCCAATGCTTGGCATCGTGATGTTCGGAATGGGACTGACACTGAAGCCCTCCGATTTCAAGCCGGTGCTGCATCATCCTAAGGACATCCTGATAGGCGAATTGGCACAGTTTATCATCATGCCATGCCTTGCCTGGACGCTCTGCCAGATACTATCCCTACCGCAGGAACTCGCCATCGGAGTAATCCTCGTGGGCTGTTGCCCTGGTGGCACGGCAAGTAATGTCATCTGCTATTTGGCAAAAGGTGACATAGCCCTTAGCGTGGCAATGACGGGAGTCTCCACGCTCCTTGCTCCAGTGGTCACTCCCGCCCTCGTCTGGATGCTCGCAGGAGAGTCTGTTGACGTCGATGTGGCTGGAATGTTCTTGAGCATAGTACAGGTAGTAATAGTGCCTATCGTATTGGGATTGACCATCAATCATTACTTCAAAGAGGCAACGCAACGTGCAGTACCATTGCTACCTATGTTCTCCACATTAGCCATTGCTTTCATTATCGGCATCATCGTAGCGCACAACTCTGCCAATATCCTCTCATGCAGTCTGATAGTGGCAGTGGTAGTCATTCTCCATAACGTCTTCGGACTCATCCTGGGCTATACCCTTGCTTCATTGACAAGTAGCGACAAGAGCAAGCGGTCCGCCATTGCCATTGAGGTGGGAATGCAGAATTCCGGTCTCGCCACGTCCCTTGCCGCCACCCATTTCGCTATGTTCCCTATGGCTGCCGTGCCGGGCGCGATGTTCTCCGTATGGCATAATTTCTCTGGAAGCATTGCCGCGCAGATATTTCGGAAATGGTCTGGTAAGCAATAGTTGTATTTTTTGTGGTCTTGCGGAATAAAATATCAATAAATAAAAACATATAAAAATGGTTGTAGGTTGTGGGTTGTTGGTATTTGGTCGAAGATAGTAAATTATCTAACACCAATAACCCACGACCAACAACCCACGACCAACAATCAAGATGATTTCTAAGTCGTTAAAATCCCTTGGGTGGATTACTCTCAAGATTATACCTAAAACACGTCAGAATCGCTTAAACATAGGGAAATTTGCTATCATGTCAACCAAGTCGCGGGTTGCAAACTCTGAAAAGTGGCTAAAAGGGAAAGGGCAAAAAAAAGTTATAGTTCGTCCCTCTCTGTTTTTCGTGTCAGATACTATGACACGATACGATTCAATACTTTTTTACAATCGTTAAAACTGAGAAAAAACGCTCCGTCTCGACAACCTGAAAATATGTTAACACAGTGCTTTTGAAGGAAGGAAAAGGAAGAAAAACGCGGAATATTTCTGTTGTGAGCACAATAACTTAGTTATTATCTTGCAATAACTATGTTATTACCATGCAATCTCTATACTTTTACCTCTCAATATCAATGCTTTTATGGCGATTTTTCGTGCGATTTTTGCCCAAAAAATCAGCTTTATTTCTTGATAATGGTATAATACTTTGATAGTCAGTGTGTTGTAAAATTAGCGAGAATCGCGTATTTACGGGTGGATTTTCTGTCGTGGATTTTATTTGTTAAAATGTTGATGTTTTGTGCGTGACTTGGTAACAGAAATATCAATAAATAAAAACAAACAAATATATTTTTTCTTTATTTTCCTCTATTGAAATTTTACACTTCCCCACGGCAGTGGGGACTGAGGGGCTATTTATAACTTGCGAAAGTTGAGTAAAGAGTCCACTTGAAAAAGTCCCGAATCATATTTTTTGTCTTTGTAACTTATTGACAATCAATGGCACGTTTTCGTAAAAAAGACTTTTTCAAGTGGACTCAGTAAACAACCAAACCACAAAACAAACAATCCTCTCCTTAGAATTTTCTGAATCTGATTATGATTCCTTCCTTGCTTTCGAGTATCATCCATTCGCTGGAAAGGCGGAGAATGCGGAAGGAGGAGGAGAGTGAAGGGATGCCGTAAGGATGAAGCAGGGTGGAGTCGGTGAGAGGGGTGTCCATGCCGTCAGGGTCGGTGATGGTGGCTTTATATTTGACTGGGTCGTATAGGTGCAGGGTGTCACCATCATGCTTGAAGCGCAAGAGGATGGTGGTGGAAGCGCCGGTGTAGTCGGATGTCTTGAGCAGTTTTGCCTGAAAAGACCAGAAACGACGTAAGGGAACCATATTGACAGTCTTGCCTTCGGCGATGGAGTCGATGGTGTGCATCTGCCAGAAACCGTCCAGCTGTCCGTTGCTGTGCGTCTCCATCTCGCAGGATGCTATGCTAAGTGTGAGAACTGCCATGAGGATGGCGAGAAGAGGGGTGTGAAACTTTATCTGCATAATAAACCTTTCCAAATAATACTAAACTGTGCACCTGTATTGTCGCCGAGGAGCATGCCCCTATCTGTACCAACTGTGGCGCGGAGGGTGATGTCGCGGAGTGATTTGGGGAGAGTATATTCCGCTTCTGCCATAAGACTGACGTTACGTTGCACGTCGAGGAATGGATTGGAATAAGTGCCCCAGCTCTTTTGCCATGTGGCGAAGAAGCGATAAGAAAGCGACGGCAGCGGACTGCCAGCAAAGGCTATGTGGATAGCCTTGAAGCGGTTGGACGTGGTGATGAGGGCATGGCCGTCATAGAGTGGTGCACGATAGAGTGGGTTTCCGTTAATCTGTCCCCAGTGTGACCAACTGCCATACGTGCCGTGGTTGAGATAGTTGTCTGCACCACCGATATGGTCGGGGATATACATGCTGTGGTCGTGATAGATAGGTCCGCTCTGATAGCGGCTGCAGATATATTCCACTACGATATGGTGGAGGGGCTGGAAGCGCTTGAGATGCATCTCCATGCCAATGAGGATGTCTCGAAGAGGATAGAGCAGTACGCGGTGGCGCTTACGCTTGTCCCATTCATCACCTTTGCCATAGCCGTCGAAGTCCATCATAAAGAGTTGTGAGTCATCCTCGAAATAATGGTCGGCATAGGCGGAGAGGGCATAGGAAGGGCGGTCGTAGTTGATGCGCATAAGCCATGATCCGAGCATATTACCTTCGGCGGAGCGATAGTTGCCGCTCTCTTTATCGTTCTTTCCGCCATAGATGGCTTTGAAGAAAGCCTTCGGACTCTTGTCGTGCCTTACGACAGTGCCGTCGGCATAATATGTGGAGCCGCCAAACTGTGTCGCCATTTCGAGACCTACCTCGATGGTGAGTGGACGGTCGGGCTTGCCGAAGCGCAGGAAACCAGACTTATGATGTACGAGGACGTCTTTTAGGTATCTATTGCTCTCCATGCGTTCCTGGAAATGTCCGTCTGTCTGCATACCATAGAAGAAATGTCCCTTGAAGCCCATCCATCCATGTAAGAAGGGCACGTAATCGTCGAAGGCGAGGCGTATGCCCGGCAGAGGTCGGGCGTTAATGCCAAGGGCTTGACTACCTGTGGTGAGGGACTGCGGTTTGAGATTGAGCGGTTCCTCACGCTGTCCGATGGTGAGTGATGCTTTACGGTAGCGTATCTTGAGATACAGTTGCTGGAGGAGTACGTCGCTGGAGAAATGATTAGCTGCGGCGACGTCAGCAGCATAGCCCACTCCCCAGATACGGGAAGAATCGCAGTGGAGCGGACGCTCTGCCTTGACTCGGACGAAGCCATTGGTGGAGCTGAGTGAACTCATGCCGTAGCGATTGGCATTGAGCCACAGCGGGGTGGTGCCGTCGGAGAATGATGACTGCATCTCCACTGTGCCCTCGATATGCTCGAATGGCTTTTGCGCCTTGATTGCTTGGAAGGGCAGGAGAAGGGCGAGTGCAAGGAAGAGGGGGGCGTAATTCATTCTTTTAGTTAAGAGAGAAAAGTGAAAAGTGAAAAATGAAGAGTGAAAAATCGCGCTGACGCGGTTATTAAATGAAGAATGAAGAATGGGGGAGTTAGTATTCTATGCTTGAGAAAACCGCAAGCAGGAAAACGTAATCCCTATTCTTCATTATTCATTCAGAAGAGTTCTTCATTCAGAAGAGTTCTTTATTCAGAATGTCTCTTAGTAGCTACGAGCGATAAGCACGCGGCACTTAGATGGCTTACCAGAAACCATGTCGATGCCTGGTGTCTGCTCAAAGGCAAAAGGAACGCAGCGGATAGTAGCCTGTGTATCTTCCTTAATCTTTGCCTCGGTCTCGGCGGTGCCGTCCCAGTGGCAGAGGAAGAAACCACCATCCTTCACCCTCTGCTTGAACTCCTCATAATCGTCGCACTCATAGATATGAGCATCACGGAAGGAGCGAGCCTTCTCGAAGATATTATCCTGGATGTCGTCAAGCAGATTCTTCACGTAATCGACTATGCCCTCGAAAGGAACGGTCTCCTTCTCCAGAGTATCGCGGCGCATTACTTCTACAGTGCCGTTTTCAAGGTCACGACCACCCATCACGAGGCGTACTGGCACACCCTTGAGCTCATAGTCAGCAAACTTGAAGCCTGGGCGCTTATTGTCGGAGTCATCAAACTTTACGCTGATGCCGAGCTGGCGGAGACTGTCGATGACTGGCTTCATTGCCTCAGAGACAGCAGCTATCTGGTCAGCCTTGCCAATAGGGATGATTACAACCTGGATAGGAGCGAGACGTGGAGGGAGCACGAGACCATTATCGTCAGAGTGGGTCATGATGAGAGCACCGATGAGACGTGTGCTGACGCCCCAAGAAGTAGCCCATACGTATTCTGGCTTGTTCTCCTTATTAAGATAGGTGACATCGAAAGCCTTTGCAAAGTTTTGTCCCAAGAAGTGGGATGTACCGCTCTGAAGAGCCTTGCCATCCTGCATCATAGCCTCGATGGTGTATGTGTCGAGAGCACCGGCAAAGCGCTCTGTCTCACTCTTTACACCCTGCATCACAGGTACTGCCATCCATTTTTCAGCAAACTCAGCATAGACCTTAAGCATCAACTGTGCTTCCTTCTCTGCCTCCTCACGAGTGGCGTGAGCAGTGTGACCCTCCTGCCAGAGAAACTCGGAAGTGCGGAGGAAAGGACGTGTGCGCATCTCCCATCGCATCACGTTACACCACTGATTGCACATGAGAGGCAGATCGCGCCATGACTGAATCCAATTCTTATATGTATTCCATATGATGGTCTCTGAAGTAGGGCGGATGATGAGTTCCTCTTCGAGCTTGGCGTTAGAGTCCACCACAACGCCGTCGCCAGTTTCATTGGTCTTGAGACGATAGTGGGTCACCACAGCGCACTCCTTAGCAAAGCCTTCCACATGCTCAGCCTCGCGAGAAAGGAAAGACTTAGGGATGAGGAGAGGGAAATATGCGTTTTGCACTCCAGTCTCCTTGAACATCAGGTCGAGCTGATGCTGCATCTTCTCCCAGATGGCGTAGCCATAAGGCTTGATAACCATACATCCTCTCACTGCAGACTGCTCAGCGAGATCCGCTTTGTTGATGAGATCATTGTACCACTGACTGTAATTGTCAGCGCGTTTAGTCAATTCTTTAAGTTCTTTTGCCATATTTAGTATGAATTTTATATGCTAATGCCAAATTTGCCTGCAAAAATACAAAAAAATGTTGGAAAATAGTGATACTTTCATGTTTTTGTTTGGAGTTTGTGGAAAAATGATTAACTTTGTCGTCAGTTTTGGTAAAAAGAATCGTATTTTTTAACTTTTAATTTATTTATAAATAGAATTATGAAAAAGTTTAAGTTTGGAGCAATTGCAGTATGTCTCTGCATGCTCATCTCAAGTTGTGGTACTAATACAGGTAACGGCGCTATCATCGGTGCAGGTGGCGGTGCAGTGCTCGGCGCAATAGCAGGACGTCTCCTCGGAGGTAACGCAAAGGGAACAGCAATCGGTGCAGCAGTAGGCGCTACAGTAGGTGGTGGCACAGGTGCTCTCATCGGCAAGCACATGGACAAGAAGAAGGCAGCGGCAGAGGCAGCAGCCGCAGCAGCTAATGCTAACCTCTCAGAGATTACTGACGCTAACGGTCTGAAGGGATATAAGTTTGAGTTCAACGAGCAGGGCATCCGCTTCGCTACAAATAAGGCTGACCTCAATGATGCTGCAAAGAACAATATCGCATCTGTGGCACAGTTCCTCAAAAACAATACTGACTGTGACGTAACAGTGGTAGGTCACACCGACAGCACTGGTTCTGACGCTATCAACAACCCTCTTTCTGAAAAGCGTGCGCAGAGCGTGAGCAACTATATGAAGATGCTCGGCGTATCTTCTTCACAGGTCAAGAATGTTATGGGCATGGGTTCTACAGTGCCTGAGGCAGACAACTCTACAGCTGCTGGTCGCTCTAAGAATCGTCGCGTAGAGGTTTACGTTTACGCTAACGCTGAGACTATCAAGGCTGCTGAGAAGGGACAGTTGTAATATTGTTGTTCGGTTGTCTGCTTGCTTGATGGTAACCCAATAGTAAAATGCTGTTGGCATCTGTGACAAGTCCACGAAACACGAAAACATATCAATAGATAAAAAAGGTTTTTGGTTATGGGTTTTTGGTTATTGGTTATGGGGCTAAGTCTCTATAGTCGTAACCTACCAAACACCAACAATCTACAATCCAACACCAACAACCCATCATTCTCTATTGATGTCTTCTTTTCAAAGCAGCAAGACAACAATTTAACTATATTTCTGTGAGACTTTTTATAAAGATAATACGATGGATAGTGGTGGCATTCTTTGCCTCCACTATTCTTGTTGTAGTGGCTTACCGTTTCTTCCCTGTTTATGTCACACCGCTGATGTTTATCCGCCTTGGCGAGCAGATGGTATCGGACGAATATGAAGTAAGGCTACATCATACTTGGGTGCCTCTCGACGAGATGTCCAAATATATGCCTGTGGCAGTGATGGCGAGCGAAGATCAGCGCTTCCTGATGCACCACGGCTTTGACTTCAACGCAATACAGAAAGCGGTGAAGCACAATAAGAAAGGGGGAACGAAGCATGGTGCAAGCACCATCACCCAGCAGACGGCTAAGAACGTATTCCTCTGGCCGGGCAGATCATGGATAAGAAAAGGTTTCGAGATGTATTTCACAGTCCTGATAGAAGCCCTGTGGGGCAAAGAGAGAATTATGGAAGTGTATCTCAACTCGATAGAAATGGGCAACGGACTATATGGAGCGCAGGCTTGTGCAGAGTATAACTTTGGCAAAGACGCAAAAGACCTTACCCGCGGTGAGTGTGCACAGATAGCTGCCACACTGCCTAACCCACGCAAATTTTCCAGTGCGAATCCTTCGCCATATATGAAGAAACGACGCGCTCAGATAGAGCATCAGATGAAGTTTGTGGACTTGTTTAAGGCTAAGTAAATGCCAGGGAGACAATATATTGATGATGTTCTTGCTCGTATTTGGAATTAAATATCAATAAATGAATTGGGTTGTTGGTTTTTGGTTGTTGGTTTTTGGTTTTTGGTTTTTGGTTAGAATGTGTATGCCTCTTGCAGGTCTATCTCACTATAAATACCCACACCCCACAACCAATAACCACAACCAATAACCCACAACCTTCGGTAACTAATCCACAACCGAATTTTCCATCCCCCAGTAATCGACAATCAACGAAATGAAAAATATAGATAATTTGCCAGAAAACCACTCTTCGTCCACATCAGAAAGGCCTGAGACAGCAGAGGCACTTTGGGAATCACTCTCAAAGCAGCTCAATCCTGCCCAACTACAAGCCGTGGAATACATAGATGGGGCTTCACTCGTCATTGCCGGTGCTGGTTCGGGAAAGACGAGAGTGCTCACATACAAGATAGCATATCTCCTCACGCAAGGCTACAAACCATGGGAGATAATGGCGCTCACGTTTACCAATAAAGCCGCCAACGAGATGAAAGAGCGTATCTCGCGCCTCGTGGGAGAGTCGGCTTATTCGTTACAGATGGGCACGTTTCACAGCGTATTTTCCAGAATACTCAGAAGGGAAGCATCGCTTATAGGCTACGATTCCAATTTCACCATATATGATGAGGCCGACTCCAGGTCGCTTTGCAAGAATATCGTCAAGACTCTTGGACTTGATGATAAAATATATAAGCCAGCAGAGGTGCACAATCGTATCTCAATGGCTAAGAATAAGTTGATTCTGCCAGCACAATATGCTGAGACTACTAATATTATGGTGCGCGACCGACAGTCGAATATGGACCGTATGCCAGCCATTTATTCTATGTATGTGGATAATTGTCGCAAGAGCAACGCAATGGATTTCGACGATCTCTTGGTATATACCTTCCGCCTCTTCCACGACAATCCGGAGGTAAGGGATAAATACAGGGAGCGTTACCGCTTCGTGCTTGTGGATGAGTATCAGGACACCAACTACGTTCAGCAGCAGATAGTGTGGCAACTGACCGGCGGTCATCAGCACGTATGCGTGGTGGGAGACGATGCACAGAGTATCTATGGATTTCGTGGAGCTAATATCGACAATATCCTCGACTTCCAGGAGCAGTATGATGGAAGTCGTATGTTCAAATTGGAGCAAAACTATCGCTCGACTCAGAATATCGTCAAGGCGGCTAATAGCCTGATAAAGCACAACTGCAGACAGATAGAAAAAGACGTGTTTAGCCAAAATTCGGAAGGAGAGAAACTGCGCCTCAGAGTGCTCTCAAGCGATAAAGAAGAAGCTATTAGCATCTGCAAGGACATCAAACGCGACGTGAAAAGCGAAGGAAAGCATTACTCTGACTTCGCCATCCTTTACCGAACAAACTATCAGAGCCGTACTTTCGAGGAGCAAATGCTCAAGGATAATATACCTTATAAGATATATGGAGGCATGAGCTTCTATCAGCGTAAGGAGATAAAGGACGTGATAGCCTATTTCAGACTTGTGGTAAACCATCACGATGAAGAGGCTTTCCGAAGGATAATCAATTATCCCGCGAGAGGAATCGGTGACACTACGGTGAATAAAATCGTGGCTGGAGCACAGGAAAGGAATGTCAGCCTATGGACCGTGGCGCAGAATCCATTAGCCTACGCAGTGGAGATAAACAAGGGAACGATAAACAAACTCAGCCTTTTCTGCCAGATGATAGAAGGCTTTTCGCAGCGTCTAAATACTGATGATGCTTATGAACTCGGTAAGGACATCATCAAGATGAGCGGAATAACGGCTGATATATACAGCGGAACGAATGCTGACGACACTTCACGACAGGAGAATCTGGAGGAATTGGTCAACTCCATGCAGGACTTCGTGGAGGATGGACGCGAGGAAGAATTGCCAGTGGGGCTTACTGACTTCTTGCAGGACGTCTCACTCATGACTGATCGCCAGACTGGCGACGATGATGATAATGATAAAGTGTCGATGATGACCATACATAGCGCAAAGGGACTGGAGTTTCCTATTGTCTATGTGGTGGGAATGGAGGAGAATATCTTCCCTTCGCCTATGTGTACAGACTCCATGCGACTGCTGGAAGAAGAGCGACGCCTCTTCTATGTGGCAATCACGAGAGCGGAAAATTCTTGCGTGCTGACTTGTGCTAAGACGCGTTTCAGATACGGAAGAATGGAGTTTGACGCGCCAAGTCGCTTCCTCAAGGATATAGACCCAAGGCTTATAGAGATGGATTCCAATTCGTCAGAGATAGGTTCGTACGGTAGAAACAACAGGAAAAACTATGGGTCTTCCTCTTCTTCAAGATATTCTAACGGCAGGATGCAAAACTCTCATCCAGTTGCTTCACAGTTTATGGCAGACCCAAAGCCGAAGGTTACGGAAGGCAGAAAGGCAGAGACACCTGTCAATCCTTTCAGCCCTGCCTTTGAACGTGAATTGGAAGCGCGTGGAGGCAATCTACGTAAGGTGCGTGAGGCTTTGTCGGTGGGAACGAATCGTAGCAGCATGCTTCGTGGAAGTAGCACAATGGATGCGCCTTCCGCTTCATCAAAACGCAGTTCTGTCACTTCCAGCGCTCCTGCAAACATCCCAACGCTTTCTATAGGAGACAAGATAGAGCACAATCGTTTCGGTGTAGGCGTCGTCACAGATCTCTCTGGCGAAGGTCCTTCTGCAAAGGCAACGGTGGATTTCCAGAATGCTGGAACTAAGCAGTTGTTGCTGAAATTTGCAAAGATTGTGGTTCTTTCATAAATGAAAAAAATATAAAGAAGAATGAAGAATGGAAGTTGTGATTATCTTTTTGCGGTTTATTAAGCAAACAAGACCAACTTCTATTCTTCATTCTTCTTTCTTTATTCTGCGTATTCCTTTTTCTTATTCTTCGTATTCCTTTTTTTTTATTCTTCGTATTTCCTTTTTTATAATGTCCTCAAAGCACTAAGCAACTCTGAGTTCTCCTCTTTTGTGCCAACAGTGATGCGGAGACAGTTGTGGCAGAGAGTGATGCGAGTGCGGTTGCGCACTATGATTCCCTTAGCCACGAGGTAGTCATAAGTGGATTGCGCATCCTCCATCTCAGCGAGGAAAAAGTTGGCATCAGTAGGATATACCTTCTTGCAGATAGGCAGGAGAGAGAAGGAATCCATGAGTTGACGGCGCTCTTGAAGGATAAGCTTCACCCATTGCTCCACCTCAAAGTTGCGGTTGAGACGGTCAAGAGCCTCCTGCTGTGTCAATTTGTTGACGTTATAAGGATATTTCACCTTATTATATATAGAGATAATCTCTTCACTTGCGAAAGCCATACCGCAACGAATAGCGGCAGAGCCCCATGCTTTGCTCATGGTCTGGAGAACGATGAGGTTAGGGAGCTTAGCGATATACTTCGTCAGGCTCTTCTCCTGCGAGAAGTCAATGTAAGCTTCATCCACCACTACAAGTCCTTCAAATGTGGTCAATACCTTAGCTATCTCGTCGCGCTCAATGCTGTTTCCAGTAGGATTATTTGGCGAACAAATCCATATCACCTTAGTATTCTCGTCGCAAGCATCGAGCAAAGCCTCTGCTTTGATCTGAAAATTATCGTCCAAAAGCACAGGGCGATACTCCACATCATTGATGTCAGCGCTGACCTTATACATTCCGTAGGTCGGTTCGATGGCTACAACATTATCCTTCTTAGGCTCGCAGAAGCAACGATACACGAGGTCGATGGCTTCATCCGAACCATTGCCGAGGAAGATATTCTCCACTGGAATGTGCTTGATGACGGAGATACGCTCCTTCACCTCCTGCTGGAGAGGGTCAGGATAGCGATTGTAAGGATTATTGTAAGGATTCTCATTGGCATCGAGGAATACGCGAGCTACGTGGCCTGAGTATTCATTTCTCGCACTGCTGTATGGAGCTAACGACCATATATTCGGTCTTGTCAATTCTTTTAGTGGTTTCATTGTTTATTTTTTTGTCGGGGAATCGGGCGGTGACGCGCCCGACACAGTGGCGGACGCATGAGTATATTGTGTGAAGAGGTGTGTCAAGCCTTGAGTATATCGTGTGATGAGGTGTGTCAAGCCTTGAGTATATCGTGTGGGGAGGCGTGTCAGGCCTTGAGTATATCGTGTGAGGAGGTGAGGCGGACGTTGACTTTATCTTGTTTTAAGAATATTGTTGACCCTCACACGCATAGCATTGGCATGAGCTTCCAGTTGCTCATTCTCAGCCATGCAGACCACGGCAGGACCGATGGAGCGGATGCCTTCAGCAGAAAGATGCTGGAAAGTAATCTTGCGATTGTAGGAATCGAGATTTACTCCGTTATAGGCAAGGGCGTAACCGTGGGTAGGGAGCGTGTGGTTAGTGCCACTGGCATAGTCACCAGCAGACTCACAAGCATACTGACCGAGGAACACACTGCCAGCATTTATCACCTGTTCGGCAAGTGAATCGTAATCGGAAGTGGCGATGATGAGATGCTCTGGAGCATAAGCATTGCTGAGGGCCATTGCTTCCGCCTTGTCGTGAACGAGTACGAAATTGGAATTCTCAAGCGTCTTCTCTGCTATTTCATGACGTGGAAGCACTGCCAGTTGCTTCTTCAGTTCTGCTTCCACTTCAGAGAGCATCGCCTCGGATGTGCTGATGAGAATGACTTGAGAGTCAATGCCATGCTCAGCCTGTGATAGAAGGTCGGCAGCCACGTAGGCGGCATTGCTTGTCTCGTCAGCGATGACGCAGACCTCACTCGGTCCGGCAGGCATGTCTATTGCGGCGTCATGGAGAGAAACTTGCTGTTTCGCTGCCATCACATATTGGTTTCCTGGTCCGAAAATCTTATAAACCTTCGGCACAGACTCCGTACCATAAGCCATTGCGCCAATAGCCTGAACGCCACCAGCCTTAAAAATCTTGTCCACGCCAGCCACACGAGCCGCCATAAGGATGGCTGGATTCACTTTACCTTCCTTGTTAGGAGGGGTGCAGAGCACTATTTCCTTGCATCCAGCAATCTTGGCAGGAGTGGCAAGCATGAGAACAGTGGAGAAGAGTGGGGCAGTGCCACCAGGAATATATAGTCCTACCTTCTCTATAGCTACGCTTTTCTGCCAGCATACCACACCTGGGGCAGTCTCTACCTTCTGAGTCTCAAACTTTTGCGACTCATGGAAACGTGCGATATTGGCATGAGCGAGGATGAGGGAATCTTTTAGTTCTTTGCTTACAAGGCTTTCCGCCTCCAGCATCTCCTCTTCGGTGACTGCGAGTTGGGTGAGGTTTGCTTTGTCAAACTTAGCCTCATATTCCATCACCGCTTTGTCTCCATTAGCCTTTACGTCAGCCAAAACTGTGCCAACAGTAGCGTTAAGCTGTGAGACGTCGAGGTGTGGGCGCTCTATTATCTTTGCTATCTCTTCTTTGGTTGGGTATTTTGTTATTCTCATTTGCTTGTGCTCTTTATTTGTGGAATCAGGTGTAATAGTACCCTGTCGTAGTGGCTTTTAGATTTGATTGGAGTAGTTGTGGATTTTCTTTACAAAAGAACCAAAAACCAACAACCTACAACCAACAACCACACATTAAATAATCATCTTCTCAATAGTATTGACCAAAATGCCCTGGGCACCGAGTTCCTTCAGTTTACCGATTATTTCCCAGAACACCTTCTGTCCTATTACGGCGTGAACAGAGCACCATTCCTCATCGGCAAGAGGGATGATAGTAGGACTCTTGAGTCCAGGAAGCACTTCTACTATCTCTTTGAGCCTTGACTTAGGAGCATTCATGCGAACATATTTCTGTCCTTCAGCATTCTTTACAGCCTCAAAGCGGAAGAGCATCTCATTGAGAATCTCGCGCTTTTCCTCAGAGAGACCTTTGTGGGCTATGAGCAAAGCTTCGCTCTGAGTCACCACTTCTACTTCGCGGAGATTATTGCTGACGAGGGTAGAACCGCTCGATACGATGTCGAAGATACCATCAGCAAGGCAGATGCCAGGCGCAATCTCCACGCTTCCTGTGATGATGTGTATCTCTGCGTCTATATTATGCTTCTCGAGGAAGTTGCGCAGGATAACAGGGTAGGATGTAGCAATCTTTTTTCCGTTAAACCATTCCAATCCAGTATATTCCACAGACTTAGGGATGGCAAGTGAGAGTCTGCACTTTGAGAAGCCAAGTCGGCTTACTATCTCAGCATCTTCCTCACGCTCAAGGAATTCGTTCTCTCCCACGATACCGATATCTGCCACGCCTAAAGCTACGCTTTGGGGAATATCATCATCACGGAGATAAAGCACTTCGAGAGGAAAATTGCCTGACTGGGCGAGGAGAACTCGCTTGCTGGAACTTACTTTGATGTCTGCTTCATTGAGCAGATTGATGCAGTCTTCGAAGAGACGGCCTTTGGATTGCAATGCTATTCTTAACATTTGTATTATGTGTTATTTACTTATCTTTTTACCTTTGCTAATTACAATATGTTTGCAAAGGTAATCATTTATTTTCATAATGCAAAGAATAACGAGGAAAATGTGCGAAATTGTTTCTTTTTGGGAAGTTGTACCTTTGAGTAAAGAGTTTAATTAAATGAAGAATGGGGAGCTACACCTTTTAGTGAAAAGTGAAAAGTGAAGAGTGAAGAGTGAAAAATCGCGCTGACGCGATTGCGATTTCTGCAATTTTATTAAATGAAGAATTGATTAAATGAAGAATGTAGAAAGAAGAATGGGGATTACGTTCCTCGGCTTGAGGCTTCTCGTGGCTCCTCAAGTAAGAAAACAAACTCCAATTCTTCATTCTACATTTATCATTCTTAATTTAAATCAGTTTTTTTATTTATTAACCAAGCAACTATCCAAAGTAATTTCACCAGCCAAGCAACGCTTCATGTGGGCAGTGACGACGCATGGATCATTGTGGAGAGCAGTGAGATGCATCAGTTTGGTAGTGGCTGCCTCAATAGTGCTATCGTAGCCAGAAAGCACACCAGCTTTAAAGAGATGAAGGCCAGCACCATATCTCTCCATTTCTACACGACCAGCCACACACTGAGAAATATTGACTATTACTACGCCACGCTCTACGGCTGTGGTAAGCATATCGGTGAGCCATTTCTGCTGTGGAGCGTTGCCAGAGCCATAGCTGCGCATCACGATTCCTTTAAGGTTAGGATCATCAATGATATGCTTGAATACAGACTCCTGAAGTCCAGGGAATAAGGAGAATACCAGGATGTTTGGATTCATCTCTTTATGAGGAATCATCGGACGTGTATAGTCTGGTCGGAGAATATGGTGGTGATTGAAATTAAACTCTACTCCTGCTTCGCACAGGTGAGGGTAATTGAATGATTCAAAGGCATTAAACTGCTCAGCGTCCTGTTTCGTACTACGATTGCCACGGAGCAATCGTCCGCCGAAGTAAATGCAGACCTCAGGGATTGGCGTAACGCCATGCTCATTGGTCAGCGAAGCCAGTTCGATACTTGTAAGAAGATTTTCCTTACCGTCTGTACGCAACTGACCAATAGGCAACTGTGATCCAGTCAGAATGACAGGTTTGGTAAGGTTTTGCAGCATAAATGAGAGAGCGGATGCTGTATATGCCATTGTATCCGTACCGTGGAGGATGACGAAACCGTCGTAGCGGTTATAGTTTTGACTTATTATCTGCACGAGTTCTGACCACACGAGGTAGTCCATATCGCTTGAGTCTATAGGTTTGTCAAACTGATAAACCGTGATTTTTGCCTGAATCTGATCCAGTTCCGGAATACGGGAGAGGAGATGGTTGAAGTCGAGAGGCTCAAGAGCGCCAGTCTTAGAGTTATGCCCCATACCGATTGTGCCACCTGTGTATATAAGAAGAACGCGCTCGGTACGCTTGAGAGATTCATGCAGTGTGGAGGTTTTCATGTTCTTGTTTTTATAGGGTTAATAGGTCTTTATTGCCTTACTGACTGCAAATTTAGTTATATTTTTTGAAAAATCAAGGGAAACATTCTTTATTTACAAAAAAAGTAGTACATTTGCATCGAAAAAGGGCAGTATTTGAGAATATAAGCCCGTTTTCTGCTACTACTGCATTAACAAACAACAATATTTTAAATCTAAACTGAAATGAAACAATTCAACGACGAGAACTTCCTTCTCGAGACAAAGACAGCGCAGGATCTCTATCACAACCACGCTGCCAAGATGCCTATCATCGACTATCATTGCCACCTTATTCCTCAAATGGTCGCTGAAAACAAGCGCTTCGACTCTATTGCGCAGATATGGCTTATGGGTGACCACTACAAATGGCGTGCAATGCGTTCAAACGGTATCGATGAGCGTTTCTGCACAGGCAAGGATACTACTGACTGGGAGAAGTTCGAGAAATGGGCTGAGACTGTGCCTTACACATTCCGTAATCCATTATATCACTGGACACACCTTGAGCTCAAGACTGCTTTCGGAATTGACAAGTTGCTCAATCCTGAGACTGCACGCGAGATATATGACGATTGCAACAATCAAATAAAGAATGACCCTAAGTTCTGCCCACGCGGAATGATGGAGCACTACAACGTGAAGATTGTCTGCACCACTGACGACCCTGCTGACTCTCTCGAGTGGCACAAAGTGGTGAAGGATGACCCTACTGCCAAGACACGTATGCTCCCTGCTTGGCGTCCTGACGCAGGTATGAATATCGATGCTGCCACTTGGAAGGCTTACATCGAGAAGCTCGCAAGCGTTGCTGAGATGCCTATCACTTGCTTCGCAGAGCTCGTTGCTGCTCTTCAGAAGCGTCATGATTTCTTCGAGACAATGGGATGTAAGCTCTCTGACCACGGTATTGAGGAATTCTACGACGAGCCATACACAGAGGCTGAGATTGATGCTATCATGAAGAAGGCACTCGCTGGCGAGGCAATCACTAAGGAAGAAGAGCGCAAGTACAAGCACGCTTACCTCTTCGAGCAGGGCAAGATGGACTATGCTTCTGGTTGGGCGCAGCAGTATCACTACGGTGCTATTCGCAACAACAACTCTAAGATGTTTGCTAAGCTCGGTGCTGACACTGGCTTCGACTCAATCGGTGAGTTCACCACAGCAAAAGCAATGTCTCATTTCCTTGATGAGCTCAACACTAACGGCACTCTCGCAAAGACAATCCTCTACAACCTCAACCCAGGCGCTAATGA
>SAMEA104315432__coassemble_302_pt1 | contig 26538 bp, 17 predicted proteins | sample SAMEA104315432__metabat2_low_PE_031 | metagenome-assembled genome bin SAMEA104315432 (sample SAMEA104315432) | gut metagenome | biome: Monkey gut; feature: monkey-associated habitat; material: faeces | place: China | collected 2013
GAATGTTCTTTATATTGGCAACGTTGTATTGATATTCTTCTATCAGTATGCGCATAATTAATTATTTATAAACGCTATGTGTACGCCCCAATTAGTATTTTCAAGTTTGCTTATCAATTCATTTATACGAGAAGGGTTAAATTGGTTTGATACATATATTGTCTCGCCATTAGATAAATCCAATCTTTTAGCCTTTGTCCTGAATTTTGCATCATTGGTTTCTGTAGCACGTTGCTCAAACTCTTGCTCTGTTTCTACCAAATGAGGCAAATGAGTAACATTCAAACTTGTCCACTTTTGGGCTATTTCGGAAGCCGTCATTTGAGAATTTTGGGAAACATAAATTCTTACCGCTTCGAATGGAGCACGACATTTACCATACGAACCTTTCCCATTGACGGAATATCTATCCCTATTAGTAGATGATTGTGCGTTAGAATCTTCATCTTCCTCATCATTTTCATATGTCTCGATGTCTTCTTCGTTTTCATCTATAAGAGAAACGGATGTCAACACAGGTTCAATACCTAAGTTTTTCAAAAATATGGCAACCTTTTCCTCTACGATTTCATACTTTGTCCCTTCTGACGTATAGAACTTATCGAAAGATAATTTACTTCCATCCTCATCATTAAAAATTGCATCTCCAAACTCATAATCCTTGAATACATCATTCCAAAGGTAAAAGATAACCTTACCGACAAAAGTCTTTGCCGAAATAACGCCTTTTTGTGCTTTGCAGAAGAAGTAGCCAAGTTTCTTATCCTCTGAATTAGTTGTAGAACCAATCTTCTCGTTAATCTTTTCTAGGAACTGCCACCAGTCATAGCTATAGCCACCAACTTCTATCGTCCATCGCTTCTCAGCATTGAATATAGGCATGTAAGCCCAATCCCAGCGACGCTTGAAAGCAGAGTCTATTGGGAACAAACTTTGGTCGCTTGTATTCATGGTTGCCCATATATAAAGATTGTTAGGCAAGATCAGAATATCTCCATCCAACACTTGAGATACAATATCCTTGCTTTTATACAAGGTGTTTATTTTGTCCTTTTGTGCAATAACCAATCCTTTTAAGGCTTTTTTAAGTTGTCGCTTCATATCTGCATCCGCTTTTATCGGATAATCAGAAAAGCCTCTATCGTTGCGGTCAAGCAATTGGAATAAGTCACCAAAAATCTGAGCGCAGTTTCCCCTATTGATTTCCTCAATAACCAAATATTGCTTTTGAGGCTCATCCTCATTCGCATCAGCGTATTTCTTCCATGCACTTACGTATGCTTGCAAGAAGGACTGTGCAACAAACTCATAAACTATGCGGTCTTCTTTTACAACTTCACCATCTTCTACTACTTTATGTCCTGAAAGGTCACGTAGATCAACTTCTTTCGTTGTTGGCTTATAAGCACCCACAAATGTCGAATAGTCTGTATCAGGATGGAATGTTGTACGAATAACATCTTCATCTTTCGTTTCCTCATTGATAGTATGCGATTTACCTGTGCCAGGAGCACCATAGAAGATTTGTTGGAGAGAGTCACTTTGTTCGGGCTTGTGTCCTTTGTCCTCTGACTTTATTCCATTTCCGTATAGAGAATGATAGTCCGATTGTAAAATCAAAACATAATCTGTTATTTCTAATCCTGCATATAGAGTTTGAACAAAAGGACCACGGCTTATTTCACCAGGGGATGCGACAACACTACCTTTCTTTGCATCAATATTTTCTCTTGACACATCTACACCTATGTTCTTTAACTCCGTTTTTAGTGTACTTTCCAAATACAAAGAGTTTGAAAACTCAATATTTATAGCATGAGTATTGAAACTTTCTGAAACAATATTCAATGGTATATTGAATTCGCTGGCAAATTTTTGAAGTATGCTCTCAATGGTTATATTATCCTCGAAAGACATTCTCCGATAAGCCCAAACTGCAATGTCATAGATGTTAGGAATGTGTTTGCCTTGATCGTTAAAGTATTTCTCCCATTTGTTAGAAAATACTACATACAAAGAACGCCCACTATTATATTGTTTTTTCGTTTGGCTTAAATTGAATATATTTTCAAGAAAATTTGAAACGCCATCAAGATTTACCTCATAAGGTACAGATGGCTCTATGCTATTATTACATCCTTTTAGCAAAGCCAAGTACCCCCACGACTTATTGGTCATGCAGTCTTGAAATCCTTTATAGGCTTCAACGACGGACTTAACACTTATGTATTTCATTTTTCAAGAGTTTTTTCGTAAGTTTTAATCATGTTTTTCATTATCTTAACAATAATTGGAACACTGACTGAATTTCCTAATTGTTTGTATGCCTGAGCATCAGATACGGGGAATACAAAGTCATCAGGGAAACCTTGAAGTCTTTTCGATTCAAGGACAGATAACTTTCTACGAATATCCCATAGCTTAGGCGTTCTGTTGGCTATAATAGTGGAGGCATATGTGTCAAGACACGAATAAAAAGCCTCTTGTATTTGAGTCTTTGCCGGGTCTCCTACATGAAATCTCAAAGAACCATCAGGTTTTTGGAACGAATACACTCCATATTTGCCTTTCTTTGTATTGGGTTTATACTTGGAGTTGTCATGTTGAATCCTATCACCAGGCTTTGCCTTCGCAAAATGGTAGTCAATCCTATCAAGTTCAAATTTAGAAATAGCCAGTGAAGGATTATAATCATTCATGTCTACTATATCACGCAAGGTCGGATGTCCACCTACAGGTTTCGGCCATTCAAAATTCACATCGCTTCTAAATGCGACACAGTACCATCTTTCTCTTTTTTGAGGAAGTCCATAATCCAAAGATGATAGAATGGTCCAATGTGGATAATAGCCAAGTTTCCTCAGACTGTCTAAAACAACCTGAAGAGTCTTGCCTTTATCGTGTGATTTTAGTCCTTTTACATTCTCAAGAAAAACCATAGGAGGTTTGTGGTATTCCAAAATTCGGCACACATCAAAAAATAAAGTACCTCTAACATCGTCATTGAAACCTTGTTTTTCTCCTGCATAACTAAACGGCTGGCATGGGAATCCTGCTGTTAGAATGTCAAAATGGGGTATATCCTTTGCTTCGACAGCCTTTATATCACCTGTCGGAATCTCGTGAAAATTCGCCTCGTAAGTTTGTTGTGCAAACTTATCGTTATCAGACGAAAATACACATTTGACATTATTTCTTTTCATGGCAATACGAAATCCCCCTATGCCACAAAACAAATCTATACCCTTATATCTCTTCTTCATCGTTTTTCTATTTCTTTTTTTTGTTCTCCAAAGCCTTTTTCTGTTCACTTGCCAATCTGCGTTCAACTTTCTTTACATCTTCTGCTGGAGGAAGGTTCTCTGGAACTATACCACGCTGCACAAGCATATCTCGAACAGCAGCATTGTTGGCAATATGCTCTTGGCTTATACGACTTTCTCCTTGAAAGTCTTTGGTCTGTACATTCACACTCGTCATTTCTGCCGCAAAATCTTATGCTTTGATACTGATAGTGGGGAGGAAATCTGCCAATGGTCGTTTTTCGGGGATTCCCATGCGTCGCTTCAGCGTTGCAGTATTCAAACGAAATAATGCTTGGTCTCCTTTGGAACGTATCACAGCAAAACTCTTGTCATTCACACCTCGTTCATAAAGTACGCCAGAAAGTTTACGCTCTGTTTCCTGTAGTTTGGCACGAGCTTTGACTCTTTCAACTTCAATAAGACGCTGTTCTATAAGTTCTGCACGACGAGTTTGCACAGCAAAGTAAGTTTGCGCAAATGCTATCTGTGGCTTGCGAGGGTCGCCATTTTGAGCGATAAGGTAGCAAGCATAGCGTGTTAGCATAATGTCATCTATTTGACGCTCAGCACCAGAACCGATAACAACCATTTTATTGACGTCAATAAAATGGTCTTCTACATTTTGTCCTACATTTACAAACGCTTCCTTGGCTTTGTCTATTACCTTTGTGAAATTCTGCCAAAGTTTATATCCTAACAGAGAACACAAATCTCTTGCACTCCAACATTCTACATCATTGAGAACGCATGACACTTGTTCAAACTGAGATAACAATGCTTGTATTTCTTCTTTTTTCATTTTGTTTCGTTTTTGAATTCTTCGAACCGCACTAAGTCGGTCAGTTCCACGTCTAATATTTTGGCAATCTGCATTAGATTACCTAAGTCTGGTTGACTTGAATTGGTACACCATTTTGATATGGTAGTTTGGTCTTTACCTAATTGTTCAGCCAACCATTTGTTCGTCCGCTGCTTTTCTGCAAGAACTACTTTTAGCCTATTTAAATTTTTACTTGCCATATATTAATCGTTTCTCTTGGCAAAGATACGACTAATTTCTCTATATAAAGAAAATCTAAATAAAATTTATAGTTTATTTGCAACAAAATGAATTAAATTCTATTACTAAGCATGTGTTTTGTTGTAATCTATTTGTAATTTTTGATGCGTTTTATTTGTAATTTTTGGGGCGTTTCATCATGTGTTTTTGTGGCAATCCATCGGGTGCTTAAAAATAAATGTGATTTATTTTTGTATTTCTCTCGGTTTGCACTACCTTTGCAGCAGTTGGGTGCGTGTTTGCTTATCGTTGCTTATTTCCATATTTGCAGCACATTTTCAGCACGCTCACGCAAATGGCTTGTTTAATAACGGTTTGCATTTCAGGAAGGTAAGTGATGCAGTCTTTTACCTCCACCTGTCGGGCATTGGAAAATACAAAGGCTTGATGGATATTGTATTCCTTTATCTTCAGAAAAATACACTTTTCCTATGATTTTACTCGTGCAAATATACACTTTTCCTACAAAATGGGCAAATAAAAACTACACTTTTCCAATGATTCTTATATAAAAATATCCCAAACAAGCCTTATTGACTTGTTTGGGATATGAATTTTATATGTGGTTATGGGTTTTTGGTTATGGGTTTGGTATCTAAAGATAAGAACCTTTGGCATAGTGGCTCGGAAGATAACAGTCGAAGCATCATTCTAACCGATAACCGACAACCAACAACCGACAACCAACCATTATCTCAACTCGATGGAGCGTCTGTCTGGGAATGCTTTCCAGCGCTCGCCGTAAGCATCGTATGCGTCGGTGACGATGACAAAGGCTGATGGGTCAATGCCCTTGATAGCAGTGGTGACAGCGTCAACTTCACGCATGTGGATTACCATCATGAGGGTGGTCTTGCCTTCCTGACTATAGAGACCTGTGCTATCCATCACTGTGGCAGTGCGGTCGAGCTTATGGAGAATGAATTCGCGCAGTTCGGTGTGTTCCTTGTCGGCTACGATGAAGAGGAGCTTATTGTTCTTGGAACCTGATGCCACATAAGCGACGGTGCGTGACATGATGAAGATACAGATGAGGGAGTAGAGGGAGAGCATCCAAGCGTGTGGAGAACTATTACCTCCCACGCCCATACCGATGACGAGAAGTCCGGCGAACACTACTGTAGCATCGACTCCGAAGAGTGCGTTAGAGAAGCGGAAGCGCAGATATTTATGTAATATCATTGCTATGATGTCGGTACCTCCTGATGTTGCCTTTCCTTTTACGATCAGTCCTTCGCCCAATCCGATAATCAGCGGACCGACGATGGCAGCAAGGATGAGGTCAGAGCTGAGGTCAAGGTTTCCTCCGCATATCTCTGCAGACGAAAGACGCTGGAGTGCTTCCTCTGAAGGATAGACGAGGGAGGAAATGAAGTTCATGATAAATGGCACTGTCAGCGTAGCATAAAGCGTCTTGATGCCAATGCCTTTTCCCAAAAGGAAATAGGAGAGGAGCAGCAGAGGAATCGCTATTATATACATGAATGTACCAATCTGATACTCTGGCATAAGATGGTGGAGCACGATAGCGATACCGGTCACTCCTCCAGGCACAAACTTGTAAGGATTGATAAAGAATACGAAGCCTACACTGGCGAGTACACTTCCTAAGGTAATAAGAAAGTAGTCTTGAATTTGTTTTCTCATAGTATTTATAAAATTCTTTTTGGGGTACTAATTGATTGGTTTGTAATTTGGTTATTTGGTCGTTTCGCCATTTGGTCGTTTCGTCGTATGCTTCTAAGCCATCAAACTAAACAACTAAACCACTAAACGACTAAACCACATTTCCATTTTGCGGTGCAAAGTTAGTAAAAATTATTGAAATGCAATAATTGAAAATTGATTATTTGGAGGTATTACATTTTTTTTATATTTTTGCACCCGATAAAATCATTGTTCCGGGGGTAAAAACAAGATATTTCGACACTTACCTCTCGGAAACTTTACCATACGAAATGAAGATAACACTCGACAATTTATCCATAGGATACGACAAGACAATAGTGGCAAGTGGCATCAATGCTTCGCTCGAAAGCGGGCAGTTGACTTGCCTTCTCGGTGCTAATGGTGCAGGAAAATCCACACTGCTCCGTACTCTCTCTGCTTTCCAGCCTGCTCTGGAAGGCGAGACGAGATATGACGGCACACTTCTATCTGATTTCTCCCCAAAGGAAAGGGCGAAGATGATTGGCGTGGTGCTGACGCAAAGACCTCAGGTGCAATACATGAAGGTGCGTGAACTGGTGGGTATCGGACGCGCTCCTTACACTGGTTTCTGGGGAAAGCTATGTCAGGAGGACGAAGATATCGTCACTGACGCGATGGAAAAGGTGGGCATCACAGCGCTGGCAGACCGCTTTGTCCATGCTCTTAGCGATGGAGAGCGCCAGAAGGTGATGATAGCCAAGGCGCTGGCACAGCAGACTCCTGTCATCTTCCTCGATGAGCCTACGGCTTTCCTCGACTTCCCGTCAAAGGTGGAGGCGATGCAACTGCTCCTCGCCCTATGTCATGACATGGGGAAAATAGCCTTTTTCTCCACTCATGACGTGGAGATTGCACTGCAGATGTCCGACCGCGTATGGCTGATGGACAAGGCTAATGGGCTCAATATCGGCACTCCGCACGAGTTGGCTCAGCAGGGCACAATAGGTCTTTTCGTGGAAAGGCCTGGTGTCACCTTCGACCCTGAGACACTCGGTATTACTGTGCGCGGTGCGCGGGATGTGAGGAAATAAGTATGTCGGACGGGAATTGTTCCTTTTATCTGGATATAAAAACTGATGAGCACAATTACACAACAACTGATGCAGCAGCACCTTCTACTCAGATTGGAATACAATACAGAGAAGGAGGCTTACGAGAAACAGACTGAGAGCATAGGAATCCTGCGCAAAGTGAAGCGTGGCGATGCGTGGAAGAATGTGAGGACTGGAAAGTCTTTCTATAATTCCCTCAATCAGATGTGCATCGAGATATTCCGTACTGAGGATAAAGAGATAGAGCACAACTTTGAGTTTGGACGCCCAGTGGCATTCTTTGCGATGTTATCTGAGGGCGAGGGCAAGGATGGCAAAGCGCTGAAATTCCTCAATGCCAAAGGCACGGTGAGCTATGTGGATGGCGATCGCATGGTGGTGGCGCTGCCTAAGGATGACTATGTGGCAGAGATAGCGAATGCTTCAAATGGCAATGTCGCTGGCGGATTGGGTCTGCAACTGTCTTTCGACGAGACTTCCTACCGTCTCATGTTTGATGCTTTGGAGCGTGTGACGCGTGCCCGTGGCAATCGTCTTGCCTATCTGCGTGACCTTTTCTATTCTCATCAGCCGGCACAGCACTATTCTTTCTCGCCGATGCACTTCCCATGGCTCAATGCCACTCAGGAGAAGGCGGTCAATGAGGTGCTCTGGACCAAGGACGTCATGGTGGTACATGGTCCTCCGGGAACTGGCAAGACCACCACTTTAGTGGAAGCCATCAGCGAGACTCTGCGTCGTGAGAGCCAGGTGCTGGTCTGTGCGCAGTCGAATATGGCTGTCGATTGGATTAGCGAGCAACTCGTGGATCGTGGCATCCCAGTATTGCGTGTGGGCAATCCTACACGTGTCAATGACAAGATGCTGAGCTTCACCTACGAGAGAAAGTTTGAGGCGCATCCGGATTATCCGCAGTTATGGTCGCTGCGCAAGGCAATACGCGAGATGAGAAGCAAGCGAAAGCGTGGCTCGGAGGCGTATCATCAGCAGTTGGACAGACTGAAAAGCCGTGCTATCGAATTGGAACTGCGTATCAATGCGGAGCTGTTTGGCGAAGCTCGTGTCATTGCTTGCACGCTGACAGGTGCGGCAAACCGGGTGCTTGACGGTATGAAATTCTCCACCTTATTTATAGATGAGGCAGCGCAAGCACTCGAAGCGGCATGCTGGATTCCTATCCGTAAGGTGTCGAGAGTAATCTTTGCCGGCGATCATCAGCAGCTTCCGCCTACCGTAAAGAGTGTGGCGGCGCTGAAGGCTGGGCTCGGCAAGACGCTGATGGAGCGTATAGTGGAAAACAAGCCCGAAGTGGTCACCTTGCTGCAGGTGCAGTATCGCATGAACGATAGCATAATGCAATTCTCCAGCAGAGAGTTCTACGGAGGCAAATTGCAGACAGCACCGGAGATAAAGCACCGCGGAATACTGGATTATGACATCCCAATCAGTTGGTATGAGGTGCCCCTTGCCGATGAAGAAGGTAAGGTGGCAGGCGATGAAACCATAAATGTTGACCCTGAAAAGTGGGGAAAAGAGGAATTTGTGGGTGAGTCATTCGGTCGTGTCAACAAGGCAGAAGCGGAGCTTACTCTTCAGCATCTCGAACTATATTTCAGCAGGATAGGCAAGCAGCGTATCCTCGATGAGCGTATCGACGTGGGAATAATTTCGCCTTATCGAGCACAGGTGCAGTTGCTTCGTCGGCTTATCCGCAAGCGTGAGTATTTCAAGCCCTTCCGTCATCTCATCTCTGTCAATACGGTGGATGGATTTCAGGGGCAGGAGCGCGATGTGATAATCATCTCTCTTGTGCGCAGCAACGATGATGGGCAGATAGGTTTTCTCCGTGATCTCCGTAGAATGAACGTGGCAATCACCCGTGCGAGAATGAAACTCATCATCCTTGGCAATGTGGCAACGCTCACACGCCATCCGTTCTATCAGCGCCTTTATGAGTATGTGGAGAGCATTCAGGAGGTGTAAGCACCGGGTAGATTGCGCAGAAGCGATAATGTAACAAAACAAAAAAAACGAAGAAAATACTCTTTGATTTCCTCTTCTGTAAAGCCACAGATCGTAGCCCATTCTATGATTATTATCATAATTTGAATGATGCACAAAACGACAATGTATATTATACAAATAGTGAAGACTATTGCTATTTTAATCCACATTATTTCAATGCCTATTTGAAGATTGTATTTAAGCTTTCTGTTACTGGATTGTGTAAAAAGAAAGGTGGTTATATAACATGGTCTTTCAGAGAAAACTAAATATAATGAGATTCCATCACGACATAATAAGGATTATTGTTTTGCTGAACTTGTATTTGTTCAGTAATTGCATATATGCCGATGTAGTAGATTCCTTGTATATGGCATTGAAAACCAGGAGTCAAGTGCAGGAGAAAATATATCTTCAACTTGACAATACCTGCTATTTCAAGGGAGATACGATATGGTATAAGGCTTATACCCTTCGTGCAGATAACCTTAAGCCTACGGATATGAGCAGGATTCTGTATGTGGAATTGCTTACTCCTGACGGTTATCTTGTAGAGCGTCAGCAGTTGGTGATTGATTATGATGGGGCAAGCAATGGTATGTTTATACTTTTCGATAGTATTTATTCCGGTTATTATGAGCTCCGTGCCTATACGAAATGGAATCTCAACTTTAATGTTGTGCAAAGGAAATATTCCAGGTCGGACCGAGAATGGTTTTATAACAAGCAACTTGCAAGGGATTATTACCGTGATTTCGAGGGACTGTATTCACGGGTTTTTCCTGTCTATGAGAAACCTGTGGATAGGGATTATCAGACAAAATATATCGTGACACGCCCCAAAAGGCGTATCACATCAATGAAATCCAACGTAAAAGCGACATTCTATCCCGAAGGAGGTCATGTCGTAAAGGGGGTAACCAATCGCATTGCATTCGAGATTGTTGACCAGAATGGAAAAGGAATCGAGACGGAAGTGATGATTGGAGCGGAGAGTGTCAGGACAGACATGTTTGGCAGGGCAGTGGCTACAATTCTTCCTGGGCATGAAAATGGCAGGATGTGCCTTGTATATCAAGGTAAACGATATGAGTACAGACTGCCTGAACCGTTGTCTGGTGGCGTGTCCATTCATTATGATGCTATAAACAAGAATGTAAGGCTGGAAAGCAATAATGTGAAAGCAAGAGCTTATGCCATACTGTGTAGAGGCAAACTGCAAGTATTTGAACGGCTGAAAGGTACTCCTGTCGAGTCGATTTCAATAAAAGATAGCTGTCTTACCACAGGAGTTAATGAAATACTGATATTCGATGACAATGCAGATGTCTTGTGCTCCCGTCAGTTTTTCGTCAATAATAATGATGTTGGCAAGCAACTGGACATCACTATATCCTCTAAAGATGGCAATGACCAGAGGTCGCATCATATCGTCCAGCCTTATGAAAAGGTGTCGGTAGAAATAAATAATGGTGACAGACAACTGAAGTCTGCATGTATTTCTGTAAGGGATACCCAGACAGATGAGCCGACATATGATAATGGAAATATACTGACGGAATTACTCCTTACAGGAGATTTGAGGGGCTTTGTGGCTCATCCTCATTATTATTTTGAAAGCGAAGATGCTGACCATACGTATGCTCTTGACAGGCTGATGATGATACAAGGGTGGAGAAAATACAAGCATCCTGAGTATTTCAGATATAAGCCGGAGAAGACGCTCTTGTATGAAGGTCATGTCAGCGAGTCGGTAGATACGCTTGGATATGTAGGTCGGAAATCAATGGTGGTGAACTATGCACCAGGAAATACAGACTACGAACCATGTTACACAGGTGGCTTTATAGAAAAAGACGGTCTCCCGTATTATCCGAATGTTGACATTACAAGATATAGGGAAGATTATGCCGTTACAGACATCTTCACAGGTAAGGAGATTGGAAATGAAGTAAGAAGAAAAAGAAGAAAAAAGCAGAAGGAGATAATCGTAGAGGCTGAAATAGTAAAGGACCACGACATTGCTGGATGTACAGTCAGAGTGGATCACCATGGTAGATTTGCCTTTCAGATACCGCCATATTATGGCAAGGCAATTCTCTTCGTAACGGCATACAACAAGACAGACTCTATAAAGAAAAACCTATCAAGTCGTAAGGACAAACACAAAGGAAATGTTTATGCCGGGTCTGACTATTATGTGCATCGTGATATGTTTTACCCAGTGTTTACAAGTCCGTATTCATGGTATCAGACACATAGTCCGGAAACATCAGATATCTGGACATTTATGGAGGACGAACCTGTAGAGGCAAATAACAAACTGGAAGGAGAACATTATCTTTCAAATGTCACAGTGAGAGGCCGTTACAGGAAAAGCTTGCATGCATTCGACAAGGAAAAACCTGCGATTGTAATGGATATGTATGACCTCTACAATAGGTGTGCAGACTATGGTGTCGTATTTAATGTGCCGGATATGAACTACCTGCCAGTTCAGATAGCCCATACTCTGTTTGGCAATATGAATAGTAATATGCAGATACGAGTAAGGGCGGAAGCTGCCGGGCATTATTGTTTCATAAACTATGTGAACCCAACGAGAAACTTCGGACGCAGCATTTCCGTAGGAGAATTTGCAGAACTAATGGATTTCCGCAGAATCAAGGATGTAAGAATATATACAGACTATGATATGCGCAATGGTGTGGGAAAGGAGGAAAACCCCTCTTCCCCTGATGTTCACATTGACTATGTGTATCTTCCGGAAAACGGGAAACGTCCTACGTGTCGTGACCGTCGATATATATATGATGGACTGGCATATCCGGAAGAGTTCTATAGTCCAGATTATTCATCTTCCATACCAGATGAGCCTACAGACTATCGTCGTACTTTGTATTGGAATCCCAATGCCAAATTTGATACAGATGGGAATTGTCTCGAATGTTTTTATGGTAAAAGTCAGGGATGCCGCATAAAAGCATCTGCCTGTGGAATAAGCAGAGAAGGGCAAATATATTTTACAAGATAACTATGAAATCATCAACTATAATATTTCGTATCGTTGTTTTCCTAATCGTACTCTGTATGATTGGCTTTTCTGTTTTGTCAGTTTCTGATATTTTTCCAGATATTCTGATAGAACCAAAGTGGTATTTTTCTCTTATTTTTGCACTGTCTTTAGTTTCGATATTTGCAATAATAAGACTGACATCGAATTATTGTATTAATGTAGAGGTGTTGTTGTGTTTCTTTATAGGAAGTGCTACTTTGATCAGTCTTGTGGAGCTTGTTATCGTAGTTTTACAGAAGATAGGATATTTTATCCCAAATCGGTCATTAGGATTTCTCTGTGTCGTACGGCAAAGAGAAATTCTTTAACCCAAATCGGTCATTAGAAATCGCTATTAGCAAAAGATTTATAATCAAGTAGATACAAAGTCAACCGCAAAAAGACCGTACTAATGTCCGATTTGGGTTTATTTGTTGTTTTGTTGTTTGCCAACACTGCAAAAAAACACTAAACCACTAAATCACGAAACAATCCGCATTTACCACAATGCTGCTTTTTCCCAGCAATAATTCTGATCACCTACTTATCCATTAGTGATGACAATTCTTCTTCAAAGTCAAGTTTCAAATCGTTAAAATCAAAACCTTGTAAACCAATCAGGTCATTCTGATCATATCTTGCAACGATTTTAGTCAAATCCTTGTCAAAGAAATACAGGATTTCGTCCATTACCACGTTGCCTGCATTGTTTTTTGCTCTATATGACAAAATAGTCATAAATCCATTAAACTCATGCTTTTTAGAAATTAAATCATTAAGGATTTCTATGTTATTCTTATACAACTGCATGATCTCTTCTTTGTAAGACTCTGCTTTTGCCATGGCTTGGTCACGTTCTTTTTTGTATTGTTTATACTGCTGAACGCCAAAGTCATACCCCATTCTATAGGTATCTGCATACATTGACATAGATGATTCTGCACGCTTTACATTCTCTTGCACTTTTTTGTACTTATTGTAAAGTGTCGCTATGTCATAGCCTAATCTGAAGATTTCTGCATTATGTGTCTTGTCATCTTTGAAGCAGCTGTCTAACTCCATTTTTGCAACTTCAAATGAAGATGGATGAAGCAATGTCTGATTCATGTCTGTCTCAATCAAAGCCATCGCTTTTTCTTCATTGCTTTGAGTGCATGAAAATAATAGTAAGGATACTAATAATACTGAAAAGAATGAATAGATTTTCATATAGGTATAGTTTTTTTGATTTAGGTATTTAAGTATAAGTAGGCAAAAAACTGTGGCGGAAATGTGATTTTATTCTATTTCCGCATGCAGTCCTTCCACGGTAGTCTCCCAATCCAGCAGACCTTTGCCTTCTTCATCGAGTTCGATGCCGAGTCCTATGACTTCGCGTTTGTCCGCCCTGAAAGGCTCAAGGTATTTGCGGTCCATGATTTGCTGGACGGCAGCCGCCTTGCCGCCATTGGTCCTCAGTTTAAGTTCTATCACATAGATATAGCGAGGAGTATCGCAAAGGATGTCTATCCTACCAGTAGAAAGTATATGTTCCACCTCTGTTCTGAATCCGATAGCATTAAGAATACTGCTTATGATGAGACGATAGCGTTCTTCCATATCCATGCTTGCTAACTTCTTATTGCTATAAGGAACATCTGCTATCAAAGCCTTAAGCGACTTCATAGCATCTGCTAATTGGCAGAGACCCAATTGGCGTACAAGAGCGGCCTGAATACTATAAGTCTCTTGACTTTTGCACATTGTCAAGGCTGGTATTACCAACTCATAGAGAGCTTGCTTGACTTCTTGATTTGGAAATCCTAAGATATAGCCAAATTCATCTGCTGACTTAATGGTTAAATACCCCGACTGATAAAGGAATAATTCAGAGCCACCACCTGTTACGTCTGAAGTCTCCAAAGTAAGAGACATAACAGGGCAATTTTCAAAATCTTTTAGTCGCAACTCCATATCATCCACAAACTTAGGCAATAGAGTCGTAGCACCTGATGATGCCCAGAAGTTTTGTATCTTACCTGTCGATAAGGCTTTTATAAGGCTAAATGGATTATAGATATCTATCATATTCTCTTTGCAGAAATGATAGCCATCATAGTAATTCTTCAATCTATCATGAGTTTCGTGCTGACTCCATCCATTATAACTTGCCATTCTTTCGATTTCTGGCATAAAATACTCTTTGATTTCCTCTTCTGTAATGCCACAGATTGTAGCCCATTGGGGATTGAAACTCTGGTTTGTCAAGTTATTGAGTACAGAGAAAAGGGAAATCTGTGTGAATTTGGTGATACCTGTTATAAACACATATTTCTCAAATTCATCAGCCTCCTTTAGAGTGGCAAATACCATGCGATATACTTCTGTGCAGTCATTATGATGAGGAGTTTTCCAGGAGTGTTGCAATGGAGAATCATATTCATCTATCAGTATAGCAACCTTCTGACTGCTCTGTTTGAAAGCAGCCATAATGATGTTTTTCAAACGTTTGGATAAGGTCTTAGAAGGGTCAGTAATGCCATACTTCTTCTCATATTCATCGAAAGTATCTTCAAAATATGAGATGAGTTCTTCACGTGAAGCGCCAGCACCACTCATATCGAATCGGATAACAGGGTGTGTACTCCACTCTTTCTCCAACTGCATAATCTTCAGTCCCTCAAACAGTTCTTTCCTACCTTCCAAATAGCATTGGAGTGTATCTACAAGAATAGACTTACCAAATCGGCGAGGACGACTCAGATAATTATATTTATCACCTTGATTCACGAATCTCCAAATCAAGTCAGTCTTGTCAATATAAGCATATCCCCCTTCTCGAATTTCTCTGAAGGATTGAATGCCAACTGGAAGTTTTCTGTTTCGTATCTCATTCATAACGATTCTCCTTTGCTATTGCCACAAGTTATACCTTTTGCAATGGTAATGCAAACTTTTGCAAAGATACAAATTAAATCCGAGAAACTCAATCCTTTAGAATCTTTTTTTCAAAATCATACGCCTATTTTGTTCCGCCTTCCACTGTCATTACTCAACAAATATCATGCAAGCAAGATTGCTGGACAAGAATCATGCTATAGTACGGCCATTTTTGTGGTAGATTTGGTAACTGCTTGATTATAATCCTTTTGCTAATAGAATTATCTAATGGTTGCCATTAGAAAATAGGTTTTATAAATAACCCATTGTCTGTGTATGACAGATTTGACCACAAATTATTCCACTTCTATTGTTTTGGGTTAATAACGTCAATCAAAACAATTCATATCTCAAAAGCATAGCTTTTACATTCTAATGCAATCCATGTTAGAACGTAAAAGCTATGCTTTTTTTTGTAAACACGGTTCTCTCAGATAAAACATCAATAAACCCCAAAAATATCAATAGATAATTTTTTTTGTTTATTGATGTTTTAGAATTTACGGAGCTTATGTTCACTCCGTGGCTAAGTAAAAGAACACTACGCGGTGAATGATACCATGAATCTCCCGAATCTCCTGATTAAGTAAAATCTGTCTGGAAGACAGTACCTATTCTGTTATCACGTTCTGATCGCTTTCCGATGGTCACAAGCGTTCACGGTATCAATTCTGTTGATCTGTTCTTTCACTGATGTTGATTCTGGGCACATGCTCATTTGCGCAATGAAATCCATTGCGAATTCAATAGACCAATGAATCCTTGCAAAGATAGCATCTGTTATCTTTTCTTGACCACATTATTAGATTATGGGAAAGATTACTCTACAAAAAAGATTTAATACGCCTATTTTTTATTAGTATTTCCTTTGCCAAAAGCTTTAATTAACTCAATAGCAACTTCTGCTGCAGCGACAGTACCTTCCGCAACTTTTACCCAATCAACTCCTTCTTCTTTTTTGTTGTTTGCCATAAATACTAAATTATATATGCTTATGGCTCCGGTTCAGCGATTTATAGTTGAGAATTTCCCATAATACAAAAAAAGCGTGGAGCCCCATACCATTACTCGCTCCACTCTTCGAGGGTCGTAGGAAAGTCACCCATTATTGTCGAAACGAGTAACTTCCAGACCCCCACGCTAATATGCAGATGCAATACACCTTACTATATATAGACATATTTCACCCACAGATACCTGCGGATGTATGAGAATACAGTAAGGGTGTGCATATATACATACACATGGGCATCTATCCGTTACTAAGTCTCTTGACAATAATTTCAAAGTTTCCTACGCTTTCGAAGAGTCAGAGAACAAAGCGCAAGATAAACGCCTTTTCTATATTTGGTATCTTCTACACCGCCCATCACCACAATGAGAGGCGTTTTCCCGATGTGTCTTTCGGCACATCATCGGTGTGAAAGATGGTGCAAAGATAATAAAAAATCATAAATAAAGCAACTTTTGATGAAGAAAAAAAATATCGATGCCTATACAAATAGACACAAAACATATTTTTTTCTCTTTCATTAGAGTATTCACAGTAAAACATTCCTGATGAGAATTCTCTTTTGTATGGTTTTTAACGGTTGTTAATACTTTTTCGGTGCTTTTTCCTGAAAAATATTTTTTGTCGTTTGAAGTTCCACCATTCCACCTTGGTGCTCTTACTGCTCTGATAGTCAGTGATTTATCAGAGGTGGAATTAGGGTGGAATTATGGGTGGAATTACATGAAGTTCCACCCATAATTCCACCCTAATTCCACCATGTTTAACGTGCTGATTATTAGATGTATAACACCTACGAGGTGGAAGAGTGGAACTTCTTTCGCATAAATTTTTTTTCGGAGAATTATAGCCGAAAAGTTATGAATAAATGTTAAAAAAGTGGATTTAGAAGGAGTGCTGATGTTTGGCTTTTGTAAAAGCATAGATATTAGGAGGTAAAAGCTATGCTTTTGCAGTGTAATATCTATGCTATTAGGAAGTAAAAGCTATGCTTTTGCAATGTAATATCTATGCTATTAGGGAGTAAAAGCTGTGCTTTCTGATTTTAACTGATTCAGTTTGTATTTGACTATATAAAAAAACGGCTTCCAAAGCACGGATGCTATGGAAGCCGTAGGTTATTATCATCGTCCGAAGGACGTGAAAGTCATGGTTTTATCGCTTTAAGCCATTGCTATGGCGCAGCGCGATGAGGCTTACTGCTGAGCGAGCTTGCCGTCAGAACCGAGTACGTTCACAATCTTGTGGATGTACATCTTCTTCATGTTCTCACGAGCTGGCTTCAAGTACTGGCGCGGATCGAAGTGATCTGGGTGCTCAGCGAAGTGCTTGCGGATAGCTGCTGTCATAGCGAGACGTGAGTCAGAGTCGATGTTAATCTTGCAAACAGCAGACTTAGCTGCCTTGCGGAGCTGCTCCTCAGGAATACCGATAGCTGCTTCGAGGTGACCGCCGTACTTGTTGATAGTCTCAACCTCTTCCATTGGAACTGAAGAAGAACCGTGGAGAACGATTGGGAATCCAGGAAGCTTCTTCTCGATCTCAGCGAGGACGTCGAATGCGAGTGGTGGTGGAACGAGTACACCGTTTACGAGTGTGCACTGCTCTGGTGTGAACTTGTGAGCACCATGAGAAGTACCGATAGAGATAGCGAGTGAGTCGCAGCCAGTGCGTGTAGAGAAGTCGATAACTTCCTCTGGCTTAGTGTAGTGAGACTCAGCAGCTACTACATCGTCTTCTACGCCAGCGAGTACGCCGAGCTCAGCCTCTACAGTTACGTCAAACTGGTGAGCGTAATCTACTACCTTCTTAGCGAGGGCAATATTTTCCTCGTATGGGAGTGAAGAACCGTCGATCATGACAGAAGAGAAGCCATTGTCGATACAGTCCTTACAGAGTTCGAATGTATCTCCGTGGTCGAGGTGGAGTACGATTTCAGGATGCTCGCATCCGAGCTCCTTAGCGTATTCTACAGCACCCTTAGCAAGGTTACGGAGGATAGTGCCGTTAGCATAGTTACGAGCACCCTTTGAAACCTGCATGATAACAGGAGACTTAGTTTCTACTGCAGCCATAACGATAGCCTGCATCTGCTCCATTGTGTTGAAGTTGAATGCTGGAATAGCGTAACCGCCAGCAATGGCGCGCTTGAACATCTCGCGGGTGTTTACGAGACCGAGGTCTTTGTAATTTACCATAATTCTAAATTGTATTTAAAATGTAATACTTACTATTATCCTAATTGTTTTATGCAAGAAATTGATGACTGTTCATCAAAACCTATATATACCTATTCTTTTGCGACCACAAAGTTAGTGCTTTATTCTTTTTTTTGCAAGATTTTTATCACAAAAAGACGATAGAAGGTTACATTTTTTCCAACTTTGCAATAACTATATTACAAAATAATGCTTCTCTTTGCTTTTCTTTCTATTGTTTTTTCTTTCTTCTCTTTGCCTTTTTCACCATGACAGGCGCTTTTTTCACTTGCTCAGCCACGAGTTCGGCAATGCGCTGCGCTCCTTTTTCGTTAGGGTGTATTCCGTCGGACAGTAAGAGTTCCTTGTGGTTTGTCATCGGAGTGTGAAGGTCGAGGTATTCCAATCCTTCTGCTTTTGCGAATTGTTGCACGCAAGGCATTATGCCATTGACGATTATGGAGTCGTTGATTCCCCATGAATCTTTGTAGGCAGGTATAGGCGCACAGAGCACTATGCGTGGCTTTGAAGGCAAAGCGCGGAGCGAATCGACGAGCAACTGCATGCTTGCCTTGAAGTCATCTTTAGCAGTTTTCCAGTTGTAAGGCTTCGTGTCGTTGGTGCCGAGTTTCACAATGACGACGTTAGGCTGCCATTCCTTGCAGGCTTTCCATGCCATTTCGTTCTGGTAAGGGAAGTCGCCAGAGTTTGACATAGTGCGTGAGCTGACGCCGAAGTTCTTGACAGCATAGCCATTGCCCAGCATCATGCCAAGGCGAGCAGGATAACCTAATGCGTCAGACATATCAATGCCGTGGCCATCAGTGATGCTGTTGCCCACGCAAGCCACGCGTAGAGCGGTGTCGGCAGGCATAGTAAGGTCGCTGAGCCATTGCTTAAGTTCCATTTTCATCAGTTCGTGGTATTTCCATGTGCTGCGGAATCCGAAGCCATGACCGCCAGTAGGGTAGGTGAACATGGAGCAGGAAGCGCCGGCTTTGCGCATAGCGGTATAGTAAGCGGCGGCGTTTGTGGCAGGTGGCACTACGCGGTCATCATTTGCGAGGATGAGGATGGTAGGTGGCACGAGATGGCGTCTCACAGCTTTGTCGCTGCTCCATTCCTTTACGAGCTTCTCGTCCTTGCGCTTTTCGCCGAGGAATCCCACGCATGAGCCTTTGTGGGTGAGGCGTTCATCCATAGAGATGACGGGGTAGAAGAGTATGGAGAAGTTAGGGCGCACATCCATCGGAGCGTGTGTTGACACTGCGCTTGCCAGATGTCCGCCGGCAGAAAAGCCCTGTATTCCGACGTTATTAGGGTTCAGATGCCACACTTTTGCGCTGTCTCTCACCGTGCGAAGAGCATTGTAAGCATCGGATAGAGGAATGTTGCGATTGCCTTTCGGCATACGATATTTGAGCACAGCGAAGGCAATGCCCTGATTATTGTAGAATTCAGCCCAGTCATGTCCCTCATGCTGCATGGCGAGATGTGAGTATCCACCTCCCGGGCAATCGACGATTACTCTGCCGTTACTCTTGCCCAGAGCATCAGGGGAGGGGAGATAGACTGTCAGTTCCGACTGTCCGTCAGCAGAATTTTTCAGTGTAAACTTACGTGCCGTGCTCTGTGCAAATGACGACATGGAGAGCATGGCGATGGAAATAGTCAGTAGTAATGTAGGACGCATGATTGTTGTTTGTTTTGTTGTTTTGTTGTTGGTCTATCTGGTGGTAAATGTTATTTGACGATTTTCCATTCACCTCCATTTCGTGAGCCACCGATACGGATTATTCTGCCAGCCAATTTAAGCTTCTTAATATGGTATGAAACGCCATCTTCGGTAATTCCACAAATTGAAGCAATTTCTTTTGCGGTAATTCTTGAATTCCTGCGAATCAATTCAAGAATGGTTTCCGTAGTGGTATTGGAGGTTTTCGTAGTGGTTTTCGTAGTGGTTTCCGTAGTAGTGCTGGTTTCGCTATATAAATTCAAGCATATTTCAATCCGATCTGGATTGTTCTTTTCCGCAACACTAGGTGTACTCCAACCATTGTCTTTCCATCCCTTGACTATTACATCTGCGCCAGAGCCACCTTTTTCTCCAATGCCCATGAATACAAACATTTTCTGGATAACAGGATTTCGACATACGCTATGACCGCCTTCGTAATATTCCTCCATGCTGATGAGCATAGTGCCAGGATTGGATAGTGTTATGCGGTTGAAGTATCTGTCAATGACGATATTTCCTCTTACTGTATATGCTGCATGAATAAGAGTGTTTGCCAAAGCTTCACGCAGAGCTACGTGGGCAGTTGTGGTATTGTTTCTTACCTGGTTGCTGTCAAGACTGAATGGCACTGGCAAAGAATGCTGTAGTAACGGTAATACACGTGTAAAGAACTGGTAAATGTTTGCTTCCCATGTGCCATCTGGATAAATTCGATTAGTCCATCGTATCTGAGGGTCGCCACTCAAATGTTCTCGATAATCAGGAAAGAACTCTTGACAACATTCCGGGTCCGTGATGCTGTTTGTTTTACCGAACATAAGCAGACCTGCAACTGTAAAGCCTTCGGTTGATGTGGATCGGTCTTTGCGATAGGCGCCAATATTCTCTAAAAATTGTTTGTCATCAACCTCTGTCCATGGATGGTTCTCATGCTTAATGTTGTATGCACGACGATATTGATGCAGAGTCGGCAGATCAATATCATTGATGGAATAGCCTCGTAAAATACGAGAGTCGGCAGATGCTCTCATGTTATTAGCATCTGAATACATTTGCTTTACTTCATCGTCGGTACATAGATAATCCCCTTCATCCCTACGTTTGTAGGTGTGCCCAAAAGGAGTCAGTGTAAGATGTACAGGACGTAAGTCGTATTGAGCACGAGGAACTCTAAAAGCAAGCAGATATTGTTCGCCCTCGGTTCTTATTTCTTCTATGTCGCTTTCGACTAAAAGGGGGATGTTTATACATGACTTGTTATGAGCATCATCCCAGAATTGCTTTCTGTATTTATTTATCTGTTCTGCAGAAAGTCCGTCAGGAATAAACTCGTGATTTTTTTCTTTTACACCCAATACGATTGTACCGCCATTAGTATTTGCTAAAGCAGAAAAAGAACGCCAGAATTCAGCTTTAGGAAAGCCCCCTTTAGCTGACTTGAACTCTACTTCGGAATTTTCTTTCAGTTGGAGTTTCAAACGTATTTGTTCTGCTATATTCATATTGTTCTGTTTTTATGTTTGCAAAAGTACAATAAATAATTTGAATGACAAGATGAAAAGGTATTTTTGAATGATAGATGATACATGAAAAAAGGAGAGTCTTGTTGCCCTCCTTCATTCTTGTCATGTCGTCTTGTGGTTTGGTGGTTGTTATCCAACGGTGAAAGTCGTTGGCACAGTGGCGGGTTGTTGGTTTTACTTCTTCTTAGTCATCACATTGAATTGTGACACCTTGCTGATGGTCTTGCTGCCCTGCACCACCGAAGCAGAGAATACCACTTGACCATTGCCGATGTATCTGTCAGCCACTACCACGGCGGTGTAGCGGAGCTTCTGTCCAGGAGCGATGCTTTCGATGTGCATGCTTGGAGAAATGGCGATATGCTTGTTTTGCGTCATCTCTACCACTGTAGGCACGAGGTCATAGAGCACCTTCTTGGAAGTGTTCTTTATCTCGAAGATGATTTTCGCTTTCTCGCCACGTCGCAGCATTCCGTCGTTGTTGTCATCGATAAAGCGGGCATTTGATATCTCAAGATTAGTGCTGTATGACAGGTCGTGAGGTGAGAATATCTCTATCTGCGACTGTGTAGGCACTGTGGAAACAGGTTGGGAGGAAGAATACGAACCGGTATAGTCACTTGACTGGAAGTCATAGAGACGGTCATCACCGGAATTGGAAGAGTCGAAACCGCTGTTGCCATAGTTTTGTGAGTAGTTGGAAGAGTACTGTCTGTTATTATATCCCGAAGAGTACTGCCCATACATATCGTCGTTGCCATGCACTCTACGGTAGTGCTCGCGCACTTCAGCCCTGCGATTGTTTTCTTCAGCCTGACCTACAGCAGCACCAGCTACAGCGCCAGTAGTCATACCTATCACGGTGCCGACATCGTGACCGTAAGGTCCGCCTACGATTCCTCCTATTGCAGAGCCAAACCATCCGCCAAGCATAGCGCCATTCATAGCGCCTGCGCCAGCAGAAGATGTGGTGCATGATGAAATCATCAACGTACCACACAAGCCTAATAGTATCACCTGATTCGTCTTCATATCCTTTTCTCCTTCTTATATATAGGGGGAAACAGAAGAAGCCTTCTGGTCCCTCAAAGCGTTAATTCAGTCTGTTATTGTTGCAAAGGTACGCTTTTATCATGAGAATGCCAAAAGTTTTTCCCCTATTTCTTATGTAGGGATTTCCCTAAAGTGTGTGATAGTAGAGGGTTGAAGGCTGGAGTCCAATGCAGAAAGCAGTTGGCACAGTGTCTCTGATTGAGCGTTTTCTCACAAGAAATAAGGGATTTGTAACTATTTATGCATGAAAAAACAGACGTTTGTTTGGCAATAATGCAAGAAAAATGTAAATTTGCAACAAATTTCATTTCTGGGGCAGTAGTATGAAAAGAAAGCCCCGCTCTGACACCTTTTTATATATATACAATCAAATATGAGAAACTCCTGTTTCCCACTTCGCCTGAAGGCTTGTGCCCATTTGGTAATTATGCTGGCAGTGATGATGCTTGCTGGCATGATGATGAGTTGTAGCAGCGATCGCAAGAAGTTTGTGATTGGTGTGTCTCAATGCTCTGATGATATTTGGCGTGAGAAGCTGAACGACGAACTGAAGATAGGTCAATATATCAATGACTCGATTAATGTCAGGATTGCTTCGTCGCATGATGATAATACACTGCAAAACAAACAGATAAATCAGTTTGTCGATGAAGGAATAGATTTGCTCGTCGTGTCGCCAAACCAGTTGGGTGCCATCTCGAAGGCAGTGGGACGTGCTTATGATAAAGGCATTCCAGTCATTCTGTATGACAGAAAGACAAACTCTGACAAATACACGGCTTTCGTCGGATGTGACAATTATCTGATAGGAAAGTCGATGGGACAGTTTATTGCCCAGCAGCTCAATGGCAATGGTCGCATCGTGGAGATATGCGGACTTGCAGGCTCTTCTCCAGCCGAAGAGCGCCAGCGCGGATTTATGGATGCCATAAAGCCTTATCCCGGCATTAAGGTGGTGGCTTCGGAAGGTGATGGATGGAAGGAAGAGAGCGGCGCTAAGGCGATGCAACGCATCCTTCAGCAGACTCAGGACTTTGACTATGTGTTTGCCCATAATGACCGATTGGCATGGGGTGCTTACCAGACCGTCAAGCAGATGGGCATAAAGCGTGAATACAAATATACAGGCGTTGACGGTATGGCGACAAAGGGAGGCGGACTGGAACTGGTGCGCGACGGTGTGCTTGAGGCTTCCTATCTCTATCCAACCAAAGGCGATGAAGTCATTGCCCTGGCTATGAAAATCCTGAATCATCAGCCTTTCGAGCGTGAGAATATGCTGAGCACGTCGATTATCACGAAGGCGAATGTGGAATTGACCCTCATGGAGGCGCGAGACGCTGAGCGTCAGGCAAATAATCTGAAGACCCTCCACCGTCAGGTGGCAAAATATCTGTCCGACTATAATTCCCAGCAGATGCTGCTTGTCGGCTTGGTGTTGTTCCTATTGCTGTGTATAATCGCGGCGACATTGGTGCTGAGAGGCTATATAGTCAAGGCACGACTCAATGAGGAACTGGCAAATGCCAATGGCGAACTGAGGCGTGTCAACGGTGAACTGGAAGAGAAGAACGGCGAACTGAAACGTCTGAACGATGAGGTGATGGAACTGACGGACTCCCGTCTGACATTCTTCACCAATATCAGTCACGAGCTTCGTACGCCATTGACTCTGATAGCCGACCCTGTAGAGATGCTTTTGGAGGAAGAAAGCATCAAGGGACGTAGCAGGGAATTGCTCACTATGGTGAAGCGCAATGCGTCCGCTTTGCAGCAACTCGTGACTTCTATCCTCGATTTCCGCAAGATACAGGAAGGCAAGATGAAGTTGTCACTCAGCAGTTTCGATATTGTCGAGGCGATGAAGCAGTGGGTGGATGATTTCCGATTGGTGGCTAATCGCAAGAATATCCAGCTCCATCTGGATGTGGAAGGCTTTACGGGGAAGCAGGAAATCATTGCCGACAAGGAGAAAGTGGCACGTATAGTGTTTAATCTCATGAGTAATGCCTTGAAATATACGCCTTCCGGCGGTGATATCTTTGTCTCAATCCGTAAAGAAGACAGTCAGGAAACCTTGCGCATTGACGTGAGAGATACCGGAAAGGGCATTGCCGATGATGAGAAATCACTGGTGTTCGACCGTTTCTTCCAAGCCAAGGGAGCCGCCAGCGGTACAGGAATCGGACTGGCTTTGGTCAAATCGTTTGCCGAATTGCATCATGGCGAGGCAAGAGTGGAGAGCGAGAATGGCAAGGGAGCCGACTTTATCATCACCCTTCCGCTGAATCAGGAGGGAGAACCGGAAAGTATGTCTGACGACGAAAAGGGGTCGGCTGATGAGAATATCATGCAGTATATCGACGATGGAGACAAGCGACAAGGCAAGGTTCAGCAGTTGGTAAGCGACAATACTGACCGTCCTACCATCCTGATTATCGACGATAATAATGATATTCGTCAGTATGAGCGCACATTCTTGCAGGATGATTACTTCGTCTTGGAGGCTGCTGACGGCAAGGAAGGTCTTGAGGTGGCAGTCAAGGAAGTGCCAGATCTCGTCATTTGCGACGTGATGATGCCGGTGATGGATGGACTGGAGTTTACCAAACGCCTGAAAAGCAATACTGCCACATCGCATATCCCTGTCATCATGCTGACAGCTAAGAATCTGGACGAACAGCGTGCAGAGGGCTATGAATATGGTGTCGATTCATATATCACCAAGCCTTTCCACAGCAAGGTGCTCCTTTCCCGAATAGAAAATCTGCTGAAGCAGCGCCAGATGCTGATGAATCTCTATCGTGACAATAAGCAGTCTGACGAACAGATGATAGACCAATCGCTGATGGAGGACCGCGACAAGCAGTTTATGAAGCGTCTCCACGGCATCATCCACGAGCATCTCTCGGATAGTGAATACAGCGTGGAGGACCTCGGTAGGGAGATAGGATTGAGCCGCGTGCAGCTTTATCGTAAGGTAAAGGCCATGACTGGCTGCTCAGTAGTGGACCTTTTGCGTAAGGCACGTCTTGCCAAGGCAAAGCGATTGCTGGAAGGTCGTGGCATGAGTGTGTCGGAAGTGGCTTATCATGTAGGCTTCACATCTCCTTCTTATTTTGCCAAATGCTTCAAGAATGAATATGGAATACTGCCTGGCGAAGTGGGTCAGGCTGGGGCTTAGTGGGAGTTTTGGCTGTTTGGTACTGTCTTCCAGACAGTTTTTCTCTTCATGATTATAATCCCGAGACTCCGTCCCGGGTTACTCTCGCTATGCTCGGTATTGTCTTCCAGACAAATCTGGTTGTTTTGTTGTTTTGTTGTTTAGTTGTTTAGTTGTCTTGTGGTTTGGTGGTTTAGCGGGGTGATTGTCTCTTGATGCTTGTGAAATCACGACAAACAGCGAACCAAAACTATCCGATTTTTCCTGTATTGGACTCTATTCATGAAGCATCCTTGCAACTATCTGAAAATAAAGGCTTTGCAAAAGCATAGTTTTTAGGCTGTAATAACTAAGCTTTTACCCTCCAATATCTATGCTTTTACAGTGTAATATCTATGCTTTTGCAATGTGAAAGCATAGATATTATTTTTTTATAGCTATCCTGCCTTATTTTTGTTCCATTTTTCTATCGCTTTCACTATCTATCCAAACCACGATTATAGGCAGTGAAGACTGTACTATAAAAAATATCAATAAATAAAAATAAAAAACAATATAAGGGTACTGTCTTCCAGACAGCCGTCCACTATATGTTTATAATCCCGAGACTTCGTCCCGGGTTACTCTCGCTATGCTCGGTACTGTCTTCCAGACAGACCACCTGACAACACAATCACTGAAGTTTCGCAAGGGCTAACATGCTACTAATCAGTAATAAAATATCAATAAATAAAAATAAACAAATA
>SAMEA104315432__coassemble_304_pt1 | contig 26410 bp, 15 predicted proteins | sample SAMEA104315432__metabat2_low_PE_031 | metagenome-assembled genome bin SAMEA104315432 (sample SAMEA104315432) | gut metagenome | biome: Monkey gut; feature: monkey-associated habitat; material: faeces | place: China | collected 2013
TGCGCACTCGCACGTGTGTATGCGAGCTATGAAGTTTTAGCGGACAACAATAATTAGAATCCAACGGTAAAAGCCGTTGGCACAGGGGCGGAGAGGCGAGGTGGGACGTTGTCGGGGACGATGGTTACAGAAAAAAAGATGGTTATGATGGGCTACCAATTTTTGCCTATCATAACCATCTGATAATGAATGGATTGTAATAGCTATGCTTTTACCTCCTAAAAGCTATGATATTACCTCCTAATATCTATGCTTTTACCTCGCAATATCTATGCTTTTGCAAAGTGAGGTGTTTTTGATTGAGCCAGAACCTACAGGCGAACACCTTTTATTCTGTGTAGCTGTGGGGATTAGCGACTTAGTTTTGCCATGAAAGGGGCGATGAGGGCGGCTGCCTTTTCGAGGTATTCACGGTCGAGGTCGTCGAAGGTGGAGAGGTCGGTGCTGTCGATGTCTATCTCGCCTACTACGACGCCGTCGGAGAATAATGGCACTACGACCTCTGACCTTGAGAGGGACGAGCAGGCGATGTGGTCTGGGAATGCTTCTACATCCTCCACTACGAGACTGCGACGCTCTTTCCATGCGGTGCCGCATACTCCGCGCCCGAACTTGATGCGGGTGCATGCTGGGGTGCCTTGGAATGGACCGAGGAAGAGTTCTTCACCATCTACGATGTAGAATCCTACCCAGAAATATTCTTCTGGAAAGTGCATCTTCATCACTGCTGCACAGTTTGATAACACGCTGATAGGGTTGTCGCTTGCATCGGCGAATGCTTCTATCTGCACTAATAGATCTTGGTATTTGGATTGTTTTTCCATAGGTTATTGGGGGTATATATTATATTGCCCGGTAACGCTGGCAACACGGTGGCTCTTCTTTAAATGAAGAATGAAGAATGAAGAATGAAGAATGGCTGACGCCGTTGGTATTCTTGACTTCTCTCTTGTTTATATTGCCCGGTAATGCTGGCAACACGGTGGCTGCTTCGCTTTACTATAATACTGCTGACAACAAAACAACAATATAACAAAACAACAAGACAACAAAACAACATATATTACTTCATCATCATCTTGCAGAGCCTATCCTGGAAGATGCGTGATTCTGCCACTGGGGAGTCGGCATTGATGATGGAGAAGATGTACCAATGGCCATCGGAACCTATGAGATAACCGGAGAGGGAGGAGGCTCCGCGCGTGGTCATGGTGCCTGTCTTGCAGAAGAGGCGACCTCTGTACTCTGGGTGACTCATACGGGTGAGCAACGAACCACGGCGCTCTCCGCCTGATGTTGACGCGAAAGCCTCATCTACGAAGTAATCCTTCAACTGCTTGTCATCATAAGCATAGCGCAGCATATCTACGAGCACGGAGGCTGACAGGCGATTTTCCGGGGATAGTCCGGAGCCGTCATGGAATGCGAGCTTGGTATTTACGCTGTCGAGCACCTGCGTCTGCTCTCTCCAGAAGATTTCTGCGAAGTGCTTGCAGTTCCAGTTCATGCGGCGCTGTGGCATGAGTCCCTGCGTCCAATCGAGATGATAGAACACGGCGTCCGCCTTGATATTGCTGCTGTGGATGAGCATCGGGGTGATGACATCACGGAGAGAATGGGATGTGGTGGCTACGTAATGATATTTTCCTCCCCCGAAACTGCCTTTTGACATCTTTGCATTCACTGTGCGGTCACGCTTCACCGTCACTCCATTCATGCGCAGTGAGGCACGGAAGGTGCGCTCTACATAGCGTTTGCCACGCAGGAGAAGTGGTGTCTTTTGATATGGTATATCCCATGCTTTGGCTGTAGGATGTGGGCGTAGGGTGTCTTCTCGTGCGAGAGTGATATAGACATTGCCTCGCACATGACGTATTCCGCGGCTGCGCATCTTCTTGATGAGCGGGTCGAAGCTTTCCATCAGCGGGTCGTCGTCGGCAAGGAGAAGGAAATTTCCCACGAGAGTGTCGCGCTTCATCTCTCCCATCGCGAGGATATGCTCATGGTATCTGTAGTCCATTCCGAGGGTTTTGAGGGCCGCTATGGCAGTGGAAATCTTCATGCAGGAAGCCGGAATGAGGCTTTGGTCGTCATGGAATCCATATACGTGTCGCTGCGTAGTAGCGTCAAAGACGGAGACGGCTATGAGATTGGTGTCCAATCGCTGCGGTATGTGCATCAGACTGTCAAGTCGGTGCGCCATTCTCTTGTCGCACGCGAGCATCTCCGGCGTCAGTTCTGGCTCCATCTTCTTCTCCACCTGCACTGGCTGCTTGTCGGCATTGTAGGTGAATAGTGCTACGATAGCCGCTATGGCATAGTATATGGCTATTATTATCACAACAAGGAAGGTCAGCAATATTGCCAACCTTCCTTTGCGTATGCGTATTCTGCGTTTTTTCTTCATAGTAAAATATAATAGCTATACTTGTCCGATTACGGGATATAATCAGGCAAGTATTAGCCGAGTGTATCTATCTTCCCCTTGCGAGGGGATAAGAGGGGGTCTCCTGCTTAGGGTAAGAGGGGGAGCTTTTACTTATAATTCTCCACCATCTTAAAGAGACGGTTCCAACGTATTCCGCCGAATCCATTACGGTCAGGGTCGCTTGACCACCAGATGAAGATAGGCTTTCCTACGATATGATCTTCCGGCACGAAGCCCCAATAGCGTGAGTCTGCAGAGTTATGGCGATTGTCTCCCTGCATCCAGTAGTAGTCCATCTTGAATGTATAAGATGTAGCGACCTTGCCATTGATAAGGATTTGTCCCTTGTCATTGACTGTAAGGTCATTACCTTCATACACTCTGATAGGGCGCTCATAGACAGGAAGATTCTTGAGAGTGAGGCGGATGGACTCACCCTTCTTAGGAATCCATATCGGTCCATAGTTGTCTCTGGTCCAACCAGTGCGTGCATTGAGCGGATAGAGGTCGCCTACGACCTGCTCAGTATTGAGCTTTATGTCCTTGACGAGGTCCTTTCGTGCCTTGAGCACCTGCACTGCATGCTTGGTGAGCGGCATATATCCCTGCTGATTGAGGGAGATAAGGTCTTCCTGTGAAATCATCAGTTCCTTGAGCAGTTCGTCAGGCCATTCGAGGATAGGAGTGTTTGGCTTTACGTAATAAGTGTATTGCACGTTGTCCGGCTCCTTGTTTGGCTTGCCGTCAAGATAAATGATGCGGTTCTTTATCTGCAGCGTCTGTCCAGGAAGTCCTACACATCGCTTTACGTAATTCTCTCTGCGGTCTGCGGGGCGGCTCATTATCTCACCGTATTCGTTAGGATTATTGGCTATATAACTGCGTCCTGCAGTGTATGCGAGCTGGTAATACTTACGCAACTGCATATCATCGAGTGAGTCGAGCTGTGGATGGATGCCGTTCTGCTGGAGTATCTGCTGACCATATCCATATACCATCTGATAGTAGTCCTGTGGCTGCCATCGTGGTTCGCTGACGCAAGTGTCGCCGGCAGGATAATTGAACACCACAATATCATTGAGCTCCACCTTGCCAAATCCTGGCGCACGACGGTAGTCCCACTGTGGCCACTCTATGTATGACTTGCATCCGAGCACAGGCATGGTGTGCTGAGTGAGCGGCATAGTGAGCGGTGTCTGTGGAATGCGTGGACCGTAACTGACCTTTGAAACGAAGAGATAATCGCCTGTGAGCAATGACTTCTCCAAGGAACTGGATGGTATGACATAGTTCTGGAAGAAGAAGAGATTGATGAAATATACGGCTACAAGGGCGAAGACGAGTGCATCTACCCACGACATGATAAACCTTACAGGCGACTCGGCATCTTTCCACCACTGCCAATTGATTTTCTTAGAGATATAGCAGTCGTAGATGAATGGCACTACAACGAGTCCGAGCCAACTCTTCAACCATAACAGGAAGAGCAAATAGAGCACCAAGACGATGATAAACTTCGTCCATTGGAGCTTCATATTTGGTGTTTTCTTTTTCATTTTAGATGTTTTAGACGTTTAGTTGATTAGTCGCTTGTGCAACAAAATCAGAACTTGAACATATCATCGATGGTGAGAAGTCCCTGATGCTGTGCGGTATATTCAGCAGCGAGGACAGCTCCGAGAGCGAATCCCTGACGTGAATGTGCATCATGGGTGATGGTGATGATATCTTCTGGCGAATCGTATGAGATGGTATGAATGCCAGGCACTTCTCCACGGCGCACGTCATCTATGCGGAGTATGTCAGCTCCAGTCTCGTGAAGTCCCCACTTTGACTTGCGGTCGAGGCGCTCCACAATCTGCTCAGCCAATGTGATGGCAGTGCCGCTTGGAGCATCCAGCTTGTGGACATGATGTGTTTCCACCAAATTGACGTCGTACTGCTGGAACTGATTCATTATCTTGGCCAGGTACTTATTGACAGCAGAGAATATAGCCACGCCGACGCTGAAGTTTGAAGCCCAGAAGAGAGTCTTGCCTTCCTGACTGCAAGCCTTGCGCACATCGTCGCCATGATCCTTCAGCCACGCTGTAGTACCGCTGACAACCTTCACTCCAGCCTTCCAAGCCTTGATGTAATTGCCATAGGCTACCTTTGGATTAGTAAACTCGATAGCGACGTCAGCTGACGCGAAAGCTGGGCTTTCAAAGTCCTGCTGATTGTCGATATCAATGATACATACTATCTCATGACCACGGCTGAGAGCAATCTGCTCAATCATCTTGCCCATTTTGCCGTATCCTATAAGTGCTATTTTCATTTGTTTTCGGTTGTTGCTTTTTTATAAATTCATAATTCATAATGCATAATGCATAATTAGTTTACAGTTGACCAATTAAGATTTTACAGAATTGTTAATTATACATTATGCATTATACATTATGAATTATGAATTATGAATTATGAATTGCTCTCAGAGAACGCTGCCTCTTCCGCCGCATCGATGATTTCTTCGCGCGTCATCGGCTTAGGCTGTGCAGTGATATCAGAGAGATCCATCTCAGAGTCGATTGCTTTTTCGAGAGCCACGACATTGCTATTGTCCTCAGAAGGCGGTGTGACAGCATTGCTTTCAGTAGCCTCTATTTCAGCGACAGGAGCATTGTCAGCCTCCTTTGGCTGTGTTTCCCCACCGGTGATGATAAAGTCTGGCTCAGTGTTTTCCGGGTCAGGAGCCACTGTAGCCGGCTCTTCCTCCATCTTGGTGCGCTCCGTCTTTGCGGCAAAGACGCTGTCAAGGAATGCGGAATCATTGTGGAGACGCTTCAGAGTGTCCTTACAAGCCAACTGCTGAGCCTCCTTCTTACTGAATCCCGTGCCAGTATATCCATCGACAGTCTCGAGCACCACGGTGTATTTGAACATAGGCGAACCGCTCTTGTCTTTGGTCTGGTCTTCGAGGCGGAACGATAGTTGGATGCGATTCTTCTGCGTCCATTCTATGAGTTTCGACTTGAAGTTCACCTCCTTGTAAGCCACCTTATCGATATTGATATATTTTCCGAGGATACGCTGCTGCATAAACTTCATGCAAGCATCGTAGCCGCGGTCCAGATAAATGGCTCCTACAAGTGCTTCGAACGCATTGCCACCCATAAAACTGTTGTGACTGGCAGAGCGTCCTGCCGATAGAATCAAGCGATTGAGTCCTATTTCCTGTGCCAGTTTGCCGAGAGTCTCTCTCTGCACGAGCTTGGAACGGGTATTAGTGAGGAATCCTTCCGGTTTTCCCTGAAAGTGACAATAGACGATATCACCCACTACGGCATCGAGGATGGCATCACCAAGAAACTCGAGGCGCTCATTATTGAGTTTCTTTGCCGTATTCTGCTTGCCCTTGGCATTCTTCATCTTAGCCTTGATAGCCTTGGCTTCCGCCTTATTGTAACGGCTTGTGTCGGTCACCTTAGGGTCGATAGGTCCGCGATGACCTACGCTCTTGTGCATCAGAGCAAGCTTATAGTAAGATATTTCGTGGGGGATAAATCCGATAATGTCTCGCAAAGCAAGATAAAGCTCCTTATCCTTGCGGAAAGGGAGCCTTATCCTGTCAATTATATCATTCAGCAATATCATTCAGCATACTTCTTGAAGATAACGCAGCAGTTGTGTCCTCCGAAACCGAAGGTGTTACTCAATGCAGTGCGTACTTCACGCTTCTGCGCCTTGTTGAAGGTGAAGTTCATGTTATAATCTATCTCTGGATCCTCGTCGCCATCCTCATGATTGATAGTAGGAGGCACGATATCTTCCTGCACAGCCTTTACGCAAGCCATAGCCTCAATAGCGCCAGCAGCACCGAGGAGGTGACCAGTCATAGACTTTGTAGAAGAGATATTGAGCTTATAAGCAGCCTCTCCGAAGAGTTCCTTGATTGCCTTAGCCTCAGAGATGTCGCCTACAGGGGTAGAAGTGCCGTGTACGTTGATGTAATCGATGTCCTCTGGCTTGAGTCCTGCATCAGAAAGAGCCTCAGACATAACAATCTTTGCACCGAGACCTTCTGGATGTGAAGCAGTGATGTGATAAGCATCAGCAGACATACCCTCGCCTACCATCTCGCAATAGATCTTCGCACCACGTGCCTTAGCATGCTCGAGCTCCTCCAGGATGAGACATGCAGCACCCTCGCCCATCACGAATCCGTCGCGTGAAGCAGAGAAAGGACGGCTTGCCTTCTGTGGCTCGTCATTGCGAGTAGAGATAGCGTGCATAGAACTGAAGCCTCCGAGACCTGGGTCTGTGATAACAGCCTCAGCGCCACCACTTACTATTACGTTGGCCTTACCAAGGCGAATGAGATTGAATGCGTCAGCAAGAGCATTGGTAGAAGAAGCACATGCACTTGTAGTAGCGTAGTTAGGACCGTGGAAACCATACTTGATGGAAATCTGACCAGGAGCGATGTCGCCGATCATCTTAGGGATAAAGAAAGGTCCAAACTTAGGAGCGTCCTTGTGTGCAGAGTAGAACTCCAGCTCGTCCTGCATAGTCTTGAGTCCTCCGATGCCTACACCGAAGATTACTCCGACGCGCTTCTTGTCGATAGTCTCAAGGTCCATAGCAGAATCCTCGATAGCCATTGCAGCAGATGCCATTGCAAACTGGCAGAACTTGTCCATCTTACGTGCTTCCTTACGGTCGATCCACTTTGAAGGGTCGAAGTCTTTTACCTCGCAAGCGAAAGTGGTCTTGTAGCGTGAAGCGTCAAACTGCTTGATAGTATCAGCGCCGCTGACACCAGCAATCATGTTCTTCCAAGTCTCTTCAGCAGAGAGTCCAAGTGGGGTAACAGCGCCAAGGCCTGTCACTACAACTCTTTTTAATTCCATTTTATTTTCTTATATTCTAAAGGTTGGGCAGATAATTGGGTAATCAAATTGTGATTTTATAATAATGAAACACATCAATTACAGTCTATATCCTAATCCATATAGATATGATTACCGCCATATAATCCCACCATAATAAAAAAAAATGATGATTGGGCGATAAAAGAGTTATCGACCAATCATCACCCGTTGTTCTATCTATCTATCTTGAACAAAGATAATGTAACATGAGATTACTTACCAACGTTCTCGATGTATGCTACAGCGTCGCCTACAGTCTGAATCTTTTCAGCGTCTGTATCTGGGATTGTAACATCGAACTGCTTCTCAAGCTCCATGATAAGCTCTACAGTATCAAGTGAATCTGCACCGAGGTCATTTGTGAAAGATGCCTCATCCTTTACTTCAGCTGCATCAACACCGAGCTTGTCAACGATGATTTCAACAACCTTTTCCTTAATTTCTGACATAATTGTAATAATGATTAATAATTAATATTCTAACTTAATGGATTTTTGCAAATCGAGTGCAAAGTAACAAACTTTTCTTCACATAAGCAAATATTTTTGCTAAAAAAGCACTTTTTCCTGCACAAACATATATATATTGTGCATAAAATATTCGTTTTTCCTGTCTTTTCAGCCTGTTTATCAACGGTTTTACGCTGATTTGCGTATTGTGCTGACAGCGCTTTTATTACCTTTTATCATACTGAAAGACGTGCTTTCCGTGTACTTTTGCAGTGACAATCAATTACTTTTGCAATGGATATTCTTCGCCTTTGCTTGGAATATCCGATGCCTTATCCTGGAGTATTCTCTGCAGACGCTGGGAATACTTTCTGCAGATGCTGGGGATAACCAATGCTACTGCTGGGAATACTCTCTGCAGATGCTGGGGATATCCGATGCCTATTCCGTGCCTAATTGCTTTAATGCGCACTTGATTACATCGCTTTGCTCATTCCATATATGGAAATATTCCGACATATCCCATAGGTCTCTTGCGACGAGAGCTTTGAGTTGAGGGCGCAAATGGCGCAGTGTGCGCTGGAGTTCGTCATCATCCTTCGGTGTGATATTCTGCTTCTTTGCTTCATCGAGGATATCGTCGATATAGCTTTGAGGCACTTCAAACTTAGCCTGGAAGGTCTTGAAGTCGGGATATTGCTTCTTGAGACGCTTGCGATTGTGGTCGATATACTTCAGATTAGCATTGATGATGAATGACTTTGCCGACAACTGACGATGGAAAGGAGTGAAGACTGTGGTGTCGAGCGGCACGAAGAAATCCGGCATTATGCCTCCTCCGCCATAGACTGTGCGGTGCTTTCTCAGCGTGTAATACTTGAGCGAGTCTGCGAAATGGATGCTGTCAGCGCTGGTAAACTCGCCATGCTTGTATCTATTGTCGAGGTCCATAGCGTATGATAGTGCGTCGCCCTTGGTGAAAGGCTTCTGTATACAGCGGCCTGAAGGGGTGTAATAATGCGCTATTGTGAGGCGGATAAGGCTGCCATCAGGGAGGTCTATAGGGCGCTGTACGAGTCCTTTGCCGTATGTGCGGCGTCCTACCACTATGCCACGGTCCTGATCTTGGATGGCTCCGCTGACGATTTCAGATGCTGAAGCGGAAAATTCATTGACCAATACGACTATTCTTCCTTCGAGAAGGCTGCCGTTTCCTTTTGCCCTAAACTCCTGTCTCTGCTGTGATCTGCCCTTTGTATATACGATAAGGTCATCCTTCTGCAGCATTTCATTGAGTATGGCGACGGCTGCCTGGAGGTATCCTCCACCATTTTCTTCAAGGTCGAGGATAAGGTCTTGCATGCCTTGTGCCTTCAATGACTTCACTCCTGCCATGAATTCATCGTAGGTAGTGGCTCCGAAACTGTTGATACGGATATATCCTATCTTCGGACGTATCATGTAAACGGCGTCTAATGACTTGACTGGAATCTTGTCGCGTGTGACTGTAAATGACAGTCTATCCTTGATTCCGGCACGCTCTATGCCGAGCACCACCTTGGTGCCTTTAGGTCCGCGGAGGCGCTTCATGATGTCTTCTCTTGACATCTTGACTCCCGCAATGGCGGTATCATTGACTGTAATGATGCGGTCGCCAGCGAGGATGCCCACTTTCTCTGACGGTCCGTTGGTGATGGTCTGTATGATGACGAGGGTGTCATGATACATATTAAACTGCACACCGATGCCATCAAAGTTGCCTTGCAATGGTTCGTTCATGGCTTTCACTTCCTTCGGTGTAGCATATGTGGAGTGTGGGTCGAGCTTTTCGAGCATTGCACGTATGCCGTCTTCACACAGTTTCTTGCTGTCAACGCTGTCAACGTAGAGGTTTTCGATAGCCATCTGTGCTATCATCATCTTCCTTATTGGGGAATCTTCGCCCATATTGATGCGCATCTGTGCATTGACTGCCATTGCCATCAGGACGGAAAGGAGGAGAAATGCTGTTCTTTTCATAATTAACTTAGTTACCGAATAGTATAAAATATCAACATTTTACAAACGCTAAACACGCCCCTCAGTCCCCACTGGCGTGGGGATGTTGAAAATATCAATGTTTAATATTGTGATTTTGTTGTTTAGTGGTTTAGTGATTATGTTGAATGTATAAACAATGCAATCAACAAAACAACTAGACAACACTAACGTATTTTTATTTATTGATATTTTATTCTGTAAAGTAGCCTGTTTAACGCCTGCGAAACTACTGTTTATTGATACTTCATGTAATGTCTATATATAATAAGGTAGTGCAGATTGGACTAATCATAGTACTGCTCTTCTTCGGGAATATCTTCCTCGATGACGAGATTGTCGATGATGAAGTTCTGTCGCTCCATAGTGTTTTTGCCCATATAGTAGGCGAGAAGCTTCTCCACCTCATCGCTTTTATGAAGCGTCACCTGCTCAAGGCGGATGTCAGGACCTATGAATCCAGCAAACTCATCAGGCGAAATCTCTCCCAATCCCTTGAATCGCGTTATCTCAGGGTCGGGTCCAAGTTCCTTTATCGCCTGCAGACGCTCCTCATCACTGTAGCAATATCTGGTGATATAGTCCTTCTTCTTCTCTCCTCTTTCGGTGAGTTTCTCGTCTTCTGCAGCGATTACCTTCTTGTCCTTTATCTTTGCTCGCTTGTTTCTGACGCGGAAAAGAGGGGTCTGGAGTACATAGACGTGGCCTTTCTTGATGAGTTCCGGGAAGAACTGCAGGAAGAAAGTGATGGTGAGCAAGCGTATGTGCATGCCATCTACGTCGGCATCCGTGGCTACGATAACCTTGTTATAGCGAAGTCCATCGAGTCCATCTTCGATGTCGAGAGCCGCCTGAAGGAGGTTGAACTCTTCATTTTCATACACCACCTTCTTGGTAAGTCCGTAGGAGTTGAGCGGTTTACCACGAAGAGAGAAGACAGCCTGGGTGTTTACATCGCGGCTTTTGGTGATACTTCCGCTGGCAGAGTCACCCTCGGTGATGAATATGCACGACTCTTCCTTACGGTCATTCTTCACGTCGGAGTAGTGAATGCGGCAGTCGCGCAGCTTTCTGTTGTGGAGGTTCGCCTTCTTGGCGCGTTCCCTTGCCAACTTTGTGACGCCCGCCATGGCTTTTCTTTCCTTCTCGCTCTCCGTGATTTTCTGGATTATAATCTCAGCAATGTCCGGATGACGGTGGAGATAATTATCGACTTCGAGCTTGACAAAGTCGCCTACATACTTATTGACGCTGATGCCATTAGGCGACATATTGAGCGAACCGAGCTTGATTTTGGTCTGCGACTCGAACATAGGTTCTTCCACATTGACCGCAATGGCAGCCACAAGGCCGCTTCTGATGTCGGTATATTCAAAGTTTTTGCCTGAAAATTCCTTTATTGTCTTGGCTATATGCTCCTTAAATGCAGACTGATGCGTACCGCCCTGCGTGGTGTGCTGACCATTTACGAAAGAGTGATACTCCTCTCCGTACTGGTTGGTATGCGTGAAAGCTATCTCAATATCTTCGCCTTTGACGTGGATTATCGGGTAGAGTGCGTCTGTGGTCATAGTATCCTTCAGAAGATCCTCAAGTCCGTTTCGGGAGAGGATGCGCCTTCCGTTGTACATGATGGCGAGTCCGGTGTTGAGATATGTATAATTGCGGAGCATAGTCTCCACGATATCATTATGGAAGGAGTAGTTTTTGAAGAGAGAAGCATCCGGCTCAAAGTAGATGTAAGTACCGGTTTCATCCTCTGTAGGCTCAGTGGTGTCGCTGATGATGATGCCTTTCTCAAACTTTGCCGTGCGCACTTGTCCGTCACGATATGAGCGTACTTCGAAGTGAGTGCTGAGAAAGTTGACTGCCTTGATGCCGACACCATTCATTCCCACAGACTTTTTGAAAGCCTTTGAGTCATATTTTCCTCCGGTATTGAGCTGGCTTACAGCTTCTATCATCTTTCCCTGCGGTATTCCTCTACCGTAGTCACGCAGGCTTACAGCCTTATTATCAATGATATCCACCTCTATGCGCTTTCCAGCATTCATTCGAAATTCGTCGATGGAATTGTCGATAGCCTCCTTCAGGAGCACATAGATACCGTCCTCAGAGTTTGTTCCGTCTCCGAGGCGACCGATATACATTCCCGGCCTTGTGCGTATATGGTCCACGTCACTGAGGTGGGTGATGTTGTCGTCGTTATATTCTACTTGTGTGGTTTCTATCTTTTCTTCTGACATAATGGGGGATATTGAGGGGTGATTGGGGTGGTAACCAAAGATTAAAGAATAGCTTTATAACTGCGGAGGCGCTTTACTTCCTCTGCATCAAAGTAGCTCCACTGGTCGAGGACGCCGGTGTTGGTCTCCATCATAGGGAGCGCAAGTGCATTTTCAAATCCATATTTCTGATACCATCTGATGAGATCACAGAATATGAGCGAGTTGGCACCCTTGGTGCGGTATTCTGGAAGGACGCCGACGAGGAGCAGATCCACGGTCTTTGTCTTGTGAAACTTGAGCGCACGGAGCAGGTGATACCATCCGAAAGGCAGGAGTTTGCCGTTCTTTGTCTTCTGCAGCGCCTCGGAGAAGCTTGGGAAACTGACTCCGAAGCCTACCATTTCGCCGCCTTTATTGTCGTCAGTCACGATGGTGATGAGATTGAGATCAGCGAGAGCGACATAGTTCCTGACGAGGTCATCGACCTGCTTATCATCGAGATGAGAGAATCCATAGAGGTGTCCGTAGCATTCATTGAGTATCTCGAAGAAGCGCTTTCCATAGCCTTCCTTGAGCAGTTGGTGGCGCGTCATCTTGCGAGCATGGAGGTTATAGCGCTTTTCTATCATGCCAGCCACCTTGAGCATCTTCTCCGGAATGGCGTCAGGCACTGGCATGGAGAGCATCACCCAGTCGTTGTCCTTGGCAAACTCGCCCATCTGCTCCATGTGTTTCGGGTAGTAAGCGTAGTTATGGTTAGCGTGCATAGAGGCGAGAGTGTCGAATCCCTTGACCAGCATTCCCTCGCGATCCATGTCGGTAAAGCCCATCGGACCAATGATATTATCCATACCATGCTTGCGTCCGTAGTCTTTTACGGTGTCGAGGAGCGCCTTTGACACCTCAATATCATCTACGAAATCGAAGAATCCGAAGCGCACAGCCTTGGTATTCCATTGCTCATTAGCGCGATTATTGATAATAGCGGCAATGCGTCCTACGGGTTTTCCATCGCGGAAAGCCATGTAATACTCAGCATCGCAGAAGTTGAGCGAAGGATTTTGCTTAGCTTCGAGCGTGCTCATCTCGCCCATATAGAGGTAAGGGACGGCATAAGGGTCACCCTTATAGAGGTCGGTACGGAAGTCAATGAACTGTTTGAGTCCTTTCTTGTCGGAGATTTTTCGGATTTCTATCTTTGACATTATCTTTTTATTCTCAGTTAAAATGGTTTATGGAGCAGCGGGATTGCATCTGGAAAACTGTCGGAAATATATTTCAGAAAACAATTATCCATTGATTTTCAGATATAAATCCCATTGTCATCGTCATGTGTTTTCATTCTGCATCCATCGTGCAAAGTTACTAAAAATCCTCTTGTTGAGCAAAAAAAACGCGATTATTTGGGTTATTCGGAATAAAAAAGGTATCTTTGCACCTGTATTTTCCCTTTTTACAAGGTAGAAAAGACTTGCCGACTATTATGACAAACTGTCAACTAACCAACCTACAACGCAATGAAACTACAAAGCTTCCTTATCGCAGTTGCCCTCACTATATCATGTGGCGTGAAGGCACAGACCATGCTACCGTACAACAATCCCCTACTCTCCGCTGAAGAAAGGGCGAAAGACCTCTGCTCAAGGCTTACCTTAGAGGAGAAGGCTAAACTGATGATGGACCGCTCGCAGGAGATAAAGCGCCTCGGCATCAGCAGATTTGAATGGTGGAACGAGGCTCTGCACGGAGTGGGACGAAACGGCACTGCGACCGTCTTTCCTATCACTATGTGCATGGCAAGTTCATGGAATGATGCCTTATTGCTCGACGTTTTCACCAGCGTCAGCGATGAACTACGTGCCAAGAACACCATAGCGAGGAAGAACAATACGCTTGCCCGCTATCGTGGCAACTCGGTATGGACGCCTAATATCAATATCTTCCGTGACCCAAGATGGGGACGCGGACAGGAGACTTACGGCGAAGACCCTTACCTTACCGCAAGGATGGGACTCGCCGTGGTGCGTGGACTGCAAGGTCCGGAGGGGTCGAAATACTACAAGAACCTCGCTTGCGCTAAGCATTTCGCCATACATAGCGGACCGGAATGGAACCGCCATTCTTTCAATGTGGAGAATATCCCGGCGCGAGACCTGTGGGAGACGTATCTTCCTGCCTTCAAAACTCTTGTGGAAGAAGGCAACGTGAGAGAGGTGATGTGTGCTTATCAGCGCTGGGATGGTGACCCATGTTGCGGCAGCAACAAGCTACTCAGGCAGATACTGAGGGATGAATGGAAATTTGACGGACTCGTAGTAAGCGACTGTGGCGCGATAAATGATTTCTATGTCCCTGGCAGACACGAGGTAAGCCCTAATGCCCAGGCTGCTTCCGCTAAGGCTGTGCTGGCTGGTACGGACGTGGAATGCGGTTCGGTGTACAACAAGCTCCCACAAGCCGTAAAGGAAGGACTTATCACTGAGGCACAGATAGATGAGAGCGTGGTGAAACTTCTTGCAGCCCGCTTCTCGTTGGGCGACTTTGATGACGACTCTTTAGTGGAGTGGACCAAGATTCCGGAGTCTGTCATAGCGTGCCAAAAGCATAAGAATCAGGCACTGGAAATGGCGCGTCAGGGCATCATTCTCTTGCAAAACAGAAACAGCGTACTGCCTCTCAGCAAGGATGCTAAAGTGGCTGTGGTGGGTCCTAACGCTGACAATGAAATGATGATGTGGGGCAACTACAACGGTTTCCCTACCGAGACGACGACCATCTACGAAGGCATAAAGGCGCTATGTCCTTCTGCCGTGCTGATAAGCGGTGCCGGACTGTGTCATAATGAGGTGATGGAGAGCTGTTTCCCTGAAATTTTCTCCACTGACGGTGAGCAGGGAATGGTGGGCACTTACTGGAACAACACTGAGATGAAGGGCGACAGCGTCACTTCTGCGAAATACTCCAACCCTATCAATCTCAATAACGGTGGCGCCACGGTGTTTGCTCCTGGCGTCGAACTGGAGCATTTCTCTGCTCGCTATGAGGGCGTCTTCCGTCCGAAGAAGTCGGAGAGACTGACCGTCACCTGCAATGCTGACGACCGTATGCGCGTCATCATCGGGGGCGATACCATCTGCAATGTGTGGAAAACTCGTGAGAAAGTGAACCTCTGGAGCGGTGACATCAAGGTGAAAAAGGGTAAGGAATACCCTGTAATAGTGGAGTATATGCAGGGCGAAAACTATGCTGCCTTGCAGTTTGACATTGCCCGAAAGGTGGTGACAACGCCTGAAGATATGGTGAGAAAGACTGCTGGCTACGACTATGTGGTATTCTGCGGCGGCATATCCCCACAGCTCGAAGGCGAAGAGATGAAAGTCAATGAAGAGGGATTCAAGGGAGGCGACCGCACGAGCATCGAGTTGCCACGCTCACAGCGCGAGATGGTAAAGGCATTAGCAGAGGCTGGTCGTGAGGTAATCTTCGTCAACTGCTCTGGTTCGGCAGTGGCTCTCACTCCCGAAGCGGCTCGCTGCAACGCTATGCTTCAGGCTTGGTATGGCGGAGAGAAGGGCGGGCAAGCGCTCGGAGAGATACTCTTCGGCGATGTAAACCCAAGCGGTAAACTGCCTATTACATTCTATAAAGACGACTCACAACTGCCGGATTTCCTCGATTATACGATGAAGAACCGCACTTATCGCTACTTCACAGGCGAGCCTCTCTGGGCTTTCGGTCATGGTCTCTCCTACTCCACCTTTGAGATTTCTTCTCCTCGCTACGACAAGAAGAAGGGCGTGCTGACCGTCACGGTGGAGAATACTGGCAAGAGGGACGGTGATGAAGTGGTGCAGGTGTATCTCAGTCGTCCTGATGATACCGAAGGTCCTGTCAAGACGCTCCGTGCCTTCAAGCGTGTTTCCCTCAAAGCTGGCGTCAAGAGCGTGGTGGAGATTCCTTTCTCACGCCAGCAATTCGAGTGGTGGGACAAGGAGAGCAACACTGTCCGCCCGCTGTCTGGCAAATATGAATTGCTTATCGGCTCTTCTTCTGATGATGCTCTAATGAAGAGGATTAGCTTAAAAAATGAAGAATGATGAATGAAGAATGAAGAATGGGAGTTACCTTCTTCTTTTAGTGAAAAGTGAAAAATCGCGCTGACGCGGTTGTTAAATGAAGAATGTTCAAAATACGTGTTGATATAAAAACTTATCTAATATCATATTTGCAAGGTACTGTCTTCCAGACAGCTCTCCTTTCTTTGTTTTAATCCCGAGACTTCGTCCCGGGATATAAAAAATAACAAAAAAAGCTGTCTGGAAGACAGTACCAAAACATATAAAAAAAATGCGATGAGCATACACCGGCAAGGTACTGTCTTCCAGACAGCTCCCCTTTCTTTGTTTTAACCCCGAGACTTCGTCCCGGGTTACTCTCGCTACGCTCGGTATTGGCTTCCAGCCAAAGCTACCGACAACCGACAACCGACGACCAATATCCGACAACCGATAACCGACAACCAATAACCGACAACCAATAACCGACAACCTATCATTATTTATTTTTATTTATTGATATTTTATTCCTCAACAAGGCAACCGAACAAGGAACGCGGAACTATCTAAAAATCAATACCTTGCAAAAGCATAGCTTTTACCTTATGAAAGCTATGCTTTTACGAGGTAATATCTATGCTATTGCAAGGTAATAACTATGTTATTGCAAAATGATTAGGTGGCTTGCTGAATACTCAGGGCGAAGAACCTAAATTTTCTTCCCCCTTGGGGGGGACAAGAGGGGGGCTTGGAGGCTCTATTATCAGCACTCCTTACCACTGCCAATCCTCAAGACGGAATGAAGATTCCACTTCATCCTCGATGGTATCCATGAGATTACAGAAGAAGTCGAGACTTGTCTGCTCTTCGAGATAGTCGATGCTGCAGGTGTATTTCTGCAGATCCTCTGTTGTAGGATTTGCAGGGAGGTCCTCAGAGTGTGGCACATAGAAGCCGATAGCCTGGAGTTTGCCGTCCTTCTCCGCGAGGATTGCCATGTAATAGTATTGTGGCACTACGAGACCATTCTTTGACTTAGGATTTGTCTTGCCGTCTGCATCGGCTGTAGGGTACAGTCCATCGTTGGCTTTCTGCTTGCCGGTCCAGTTCTTTATGAGCTTATTGATGGTACCGCCCTTGGCTACATATACCTTATCAAATACGCTCTGTTGAGTGCTTCTGCCCCATTTCTGGATGAGAGCCTCAAGCTTTGCCCAGTATTTCTGATTGAAAGAGCCAATCTGCGGAGAGATATTGGAATAGAAGAAGGTCTGATCATTTGCCTCCTTGCAATATACGCGGTCCTCAGAAGCGCAGAGGTGACCCTTGTCGTAACCGTCACTCTTGTGGTCGTCTTCGGTTACCTCACCGAGCTTAGCAGGAATGATAGGATCCCATTTCCAATCTTTACCACGCTTTACGTTGTCCTGGGAGGTAGTGGAATCGAAAGAGAAAGCCACCCAAGAAGAGTGTCTCATAGCAGCGTTCCACTCGATAGCGAGGTTCATGATATGCTGTTTGTCATAGTCCACATAGTGTGCAGCGAAGTAGTTGGTGGTGTTGACGCGAGGAATCTCAAGCAGTTGAGCAGCCTCATCGTCGATGTCGCTGTTGGCGTTCTTGTTTTCGTTAGGACGCTCCTGCGTATCGCTTACCACGATATATTCCACTCCGACGTTGTTGCCCTCGATGTACGCCACGCGCATCTTCATGAAGCGGAACACTTCCTTGTCATAATATCTTGCCCAGTAGCACTTTCCTGGCATGATATCAGCGTTGGTCTGCCAGACAGTAGCGTCCTCGCTTGAAGGAAGCTTCATATCTTCAAGGCTTGCAGAAGTGGTGGTATAGAAGTCATAGTAAGCGCCAGCAAACTGTGGTGCGGCACCTTCCGTCCTGCTGATGTAGAGAGGACGTGTGAATGGGTCTGGAATCAGAGTGCTATATCCATCCTGATAGCCTGTGAAACCCTTTAGGACGATGGTCTTTGAGCCTTCTGTGGTATTGGCGATATAGCCGTTTGGCTGGCTCTGGTCGTCGTCGCACGCGGTGAATGTCATTGCTGTCACCGCCATTGCGATATATAAGAAAAATTTCTTCATTTTGGTATAGATGCTTTATTATAAAATAAGGTGGAAAGAATTAAGCCCGGGTAACAGACTTTCTAAAACATTACTGCCTGACAATCAAGTGGCTGTCAGGCAGTATGTTGTTATAAATTTTATTCTTCAGTCTGTTCGTAAACCTTGAGGTTTTGGATTTCCCAAGAATGTGCACTGTTTTCAACACTCTTATACACGAATGCGATTACCACCTTCTTGTTTCCTATTACAGAAGAGAGGTCGATAATTCCAGAAGGAGCAAAGTTCCAGTCAGTGCCAGTAGGCCATCCAGGAATCTCAAGCTCAGTCCAGTCACAAGTCTTCACATCGCCTGTATAGTTGACAGAAACGAGGACCTTACTTCTCTCCTTCATGAGTTGCTTAAGCTCTTCTTCTGTGTCGTAGCCAGCCATCTTATTCAAAGCATGGTCGAATGTCATTACAGGGTGCTTAGCTTTCAGGAAGTTGAATGCAGGAGTTACGAGCCAAGACTCTGACTTGAGAGTAGCGCCGTTCTTGTAAGCAGAAGCCACCCATCCGTAGTTGTTGTTCTTCCATATATATGTGAGATCGCCTGTAAGCTCTGTGTTCTGAGCCTTGAGTCCGCCCTCGTCATTGATGAGAGAGTTGTCGAAGTGGGTGCTGATATTAGCAGAAATCTCATCGCCATCCTTCACGAAGATTGCGGTCTCCATAGTGTAGTTTGTAGCAGGAGCCCAAACGCCATTGCTTAGGCTGAATTCCTTAGCTGCCATAGCGTCATTGGACTTAGCATAAACCACTACTGCCATTGACTCATCTACGAGGTAAGGGAACTTCTTAGCGAGATAGATAGGGAGTGCGTTAGCTGGGTCACCAACTGTAGCAGATCCGAGCTCCTCGTAATCCTTTGGAGAGAGAACAGCTACCTTCACGTCATTGTTGGTGTAAGCCTTCCATTCAGTACCTACGAGTCTGTAGAGTACAGAAGCGTTAGGCTGAATGTCAGCACCTGCACGGAATGCTATCTTAGCCTTGGCTGGAGAAGCCTCAGCGATAGAGGTAATCATAGTGTTGAGGAACTTACCAGAGCTCTGACCGAACGCATAGCCTGTTACTGTTACAGTCTTGCCTTTGAGTTCTGGGCTGACAGCGCCGGTGAGAGGGAATGAGATACTGCCCTGAGCAGAAGTGCCGTCGATTGCTATATTATAATATGTAGCGCCCTTATCATTGGTAGTGATGCTGAGCTTGCCAGTGTAGGTAACGTAAGCAGAGTAAGGAGCGGTAACGTAAGAAGTGAAGTCTGCCGCTGTAAGCTCCTGTGCTACAGGCTGTGAAACCTTTGCTGTGCGTTCAAGCTTTGTAACCTTAGGAGAATCAAACTGCATGAGACCAGAGTAGAGTTTTGTCTTTCCATCTACTGCAACTACGTCGCCTATCTCTACGTCATATCCCTTGGAGTTGTAAACGAGCATCTTGCCTGTGCCATCAGAGAGGAGGAATCCACGTGCATACTTGGCTATCACTACGCCTTCAGCCTTATGTTCGCCAACCTCAGAAGTAGCGAGTACACCGATTGGAGTAAGCATTGTGCCACCCTTTTCGCAGATTGAGGTCATCATGATGTTAGCATACTTGGTATCCTTACCTGTAACACCGATGAGATAACCTGTGATATCCACATCCTTGCCGTTGAGAGCAGGGTCAACGATGCCGGTCATAGGATATGAGATACTTCCCTTACCATTGACGCCTTCGATTTCTACATTATAATATGTAGCGCCCTTACTGTTGGTAGTGATGCTGAGCTTACCGGTCACCTTGGCATACTTTACTACAGGGCTCTTCATCCAATCATTGAGAGCAGCAGCATCCATAGTCTGAGCCTTTGGATAGTTGAAGCTCTCGCTCTTGCCGGAACGTGTGATGGTAGATGTGTTAGGATACTGGAGGAGACCGCCATAAGAAGCGGTGGTACCAGTCACGATAACAGAGTCGCCCACTGAATAGTTAGGCACATTGTTAGGATATACGAGTACGCTGCCGGTGCCATCGCTTACGAGGATACCCTTAGCGTAAGTGCCTACTACCTCAGCCTTGATGGTAGATTCCACGCCAGCGCCATTGGCGATGACTTCAGAAATCTTGGTGTATGGATTTTCTTCCTCTACAGTTCCGCCACCGATAGATGGCTCTACCTCAGAGTAAGCATAGTTTACCACGCACATTGTGCCTTCAGCAGCGCCGCTCATGTTCTCCTTGAGGATTCCAGGAATGCGGTTGAGAGTCTGCGGAGTGAGGAAGCTTGCCTTCACCTTGTCGCCCCATACGCCTTCATAGTCGCTGCCAGAGAGCTGGTAGGATGAGATATTGGCGAAGTCAGCGAGATAAGAAGATGTTTTCTTGAACTTCTTGTATGTAACGGTGAATTTTGACTTCTGGTCGGCATTAGGATACTTTGCCATGAGGTAAGCAGGGATATAGTCTTCACCTGCAATATCGTCAGTGAAGTAATACTGCTTGCCTACTTGCTTGAGCATCTCGACATAAGTCTGATTTTCAGGGTCAAGTTCGAGAGCCTTGGCGATATTAGTGGCATTGGAAGCGATGGAACTATAGTCACTGTTTTCAAGAGTCATGGTAAGATTCTTGACATCAGTGATGTTAGCGTCCTGGTCTTCGAACTGCTTCATGTAGTCATCGTCACAGGCGGTGAGTACAGAGGCGATTGCCAGTGCTGAAAGAATTATCTTTTTGTTCATTGTATTATATCGGTTTAGAAGTTGACCTTAAGGCGAATGCTGTATGTTCTGCCAGTATGGATGAAGCAAGAGATATTATCAGCAGTAGCCTCAGTAAGTGAAGCTGATGAGAGAGTGTTAGGGTTCCATGCCTTCACGATGTAGTGATAGTTGAAGAGGTTGTTGACATTACCGCTGAGAGTAGCGTTGAGGTCAGCAATCTTGAATCGGTATGACGCGTTCATATCGAAGTGGCTTGCGGCAGGGATTTCCCAAGGAGCGAGCACATTGACAGCCTTTCCGAGAGAGAGGTTGTTTCCTGAGAAAGAATAGTAAGCGTAGGCACGTCCGAGATAAGTCCAGTCTATACCAGCCTTGAGGTACTTGGAGAACTTCACCTGAGCGCCGAGAGCAGCGGTGGTCTGTGCAGAACCGCCGACCTTGATGCCATCGAGATTGATGGTAGCCCAAGCGTGGTCGTCAGCCATTACGCCGCTTGCGACGCCGCCATTAGATGTGAGAGGCTGACCAGCGTCATTGTATGCGTAACCTGTAGCGTTGTTGTCCCACTCCCAGTTGCCGATAGAGAGCATACCATTGAGTGAAAGCCATGTGAGAGGCTCTGACTTGAGCTCAAGCTCTACGCCCATGTGACGTGCACCCACGCCTGTCATGTTCATATAGTAGTCTGTTTCCTGTCCGGTCTCTTTGTTTGTGATGGTTCCAGGCTTTGTCATTGCCTTGTCGCGCCAGAGAGTGTAATATACATTAAGGTTAGCAGTGAGCCATGCGCTCTTGAAGCCGTAGCCTGCTTCTGCAGAGTATATCTTCTCGTTCTTGGCATCCGGGTTTGTCACATTGGATGTGGTGCTTGTCATGAATGCGCCGTAAGCGAACTTAGGAGCACGGCTGATGACGCCTACATTCACGAATACGTTGTGGTACTGGTTGATGTTGTAGTTGGCACCGCCCTTGACTGTGAAGCCCATATAGCTGACTGTCTTTGAGCGAGCGTGGTCCTTGTCATAGTACAAGCGTCCGTAACGCCAGTAAGTGGTGTTGCTGAGCGAACCAGATACGAATGCAGCAATCTTGTTCTTGTTGTATTCTGCCTGGAAGAATCCACCCTCCTGGATTACGTGAGAGTCATAGTCGCGATACATGATGTCGCCCACGCCGAGCTTCTTATATACCCATGCCTGATTGTTGGCATTAGCATTGTTTGCAGGAAGCACGTCGCGACGGTCTGGGTCGAGGATATAGTCGCCGCCCATGAGGTCAACAATCTCATTCTTGTGAGTACCCTTGTAAGCACGGAAGTCGATACCACCATAGAAATCGATGTCTTTGGTGAGCTTGGTGGTATATGTAGAGAGGAGTCCGTACCATGTATGGTAGTTGAGAGACTTTGTCATAGCAACCTTAGAACCATACTCTCCAGCTGCATTGTTTGCCTTGATTGTAGCATAGTCGAATGTACCATCAGCATTGCGGTAAGTCATGTTGAGCGCTCCATAGTTTGCACCTCTGAGTGTCTTGAAGCTTACGTCAGAGTAGTCAGCATCGTTTGCCTCGCCTGCATAGCCGTAACCACGTCCGATAGAGAGGTAAGCAGAGGTAGAGAGGTTTGACTTGCTGTTGATGAGCCACTGGTGGTTGAGGGAAATCTGTGGCTTGTGATATACGTTATAGTCCTCAGAGTACTGCTTGCCGTTGGCATCGAAACCATAAGTAGCGTTATAGCGATAGTTCTTCACGCCATATTTCTTCTCCACGAGTGACCAGTTTGCCAATGTGAGAGCAGAGCTGGAAGAGCGCTGGAAATGCTTCTGAGGCGCACCGAAAGCGGTGAATGAGAGCTGGTGAGCATCATTGATGCGCTTGGCGATGTTTACGAAGTAGTTGTAGCCTTCATAGTTCAAGCCCTGCGCATTACCGTCACCCTGCACTTTAGCGCCGAGCACGGTGAAAGCCCATCCCTTCTTGCTCATGCCGGAAGATACGGTGAAGAGGGTCTTGCTCATACCGTTGGAACCAATCTGGTAACTTGCAGCGCCACCACGCTTAGCCTCAAGGCCATTGGTGATGATGTTGATGGTACCACCTACAGATGGTGCAGAAACCTTAGAAGCACCAAGACCACGCTGTGTCTGCATGATACGTGTCACGTCTGAGAGTCCTGCCCAGTTGCTCCAGTAGAGGTTACCATTCTCCATGTCGTTCATAGGAACGCCATTGATCATAGTAGCCACGTTGGTGTTGTCAAAGCCGCGCATATAGATTTCGGAGTCACCATATCCGCCACCCTGCTTGTTGGCATGCACGCCAGGGGTAGATTTCAGCACTTCAGGGAACTCCTGGGTACCGAGTTTGTCTTCGATGACAGAGACGCCTATCTGTGATACTGCGACAGGTGTCTTTCTTGCGATAGCCATAGAGGAAGTCACCACGACATCCTTGAGGTTTACGCTGTTTGGCTTCATGGTAATCTGTCCAAGGTTTACATTGCCGCTCTTGGCATTGACCTTGACAGACTGGTCATCATAGCCGATGTATTTCAGCGTAATGGCCTTACATTTGGAAATCTTCAGTGAGAAGTTTCCATCCATGTCAGTTACTGTGCCAGCCTGAGTGCCTTCCTCAAACACAGAGGCGCCGATAAGAGGCTCCTGTGTCTCTGCGTCGATAATCTGTCCACGGACAACTGTCTGCGCCATCAGATTACCTGAGACGAAAAGCATAACCGCTGTAAGCAACGAGAGAATCAGATGCTTTTTCATACGATTCATTTTTTTAAGATTAATGAGAAAATATAAATTAAAATTGTTTTATTTCCATATTATTCGACAATAGACAAAAAGGCGGACAGGCCTTGTCATCTCTTATTTTTATTCATTACAGAGAACTGGATATGTTTGGAAATACATGCCAAAATATCAGGATATTATGCTTTGATTATATGGTCTAAGGTTTATTTTGGTGCAAATATAGCAATTTTATTTTAAATAAAAGTTAAGAAATTGTGATATTTTCATTAAATTTTTCTACATTTGCAATTTACAAGGCTTTTTGAGCCCTTTTCCCCACCTTTTTCAGAGAATAAACATATAATAATACATAAAAGAACTGAATCATGAAAAAACTGCTATTGGCTGTACTGACCATTGTGCTCTCACTGCCGGCTTACGTCATTATCTATGCACAAAACGTCATGCCTGGACGCTTCGACGTATATGGAGTGGCATTCTATAATCAGGAAAACCTATTCGACACCATACACGACGAAGGAAAGAACGACATCGACTTCCTGCCTGACGGTTCTTACAACTGGAATTCCGAGAAATACACCAACAAACTGCACAACATGGCATACGCCCTGTCACGCATCGGAATGCACGAACTGCCGGGAGGATGCGCCATCATCGGACTTGCTGAAGTGGAGAACGACCGCGTGCTCAATGACCTTATCTCGCAGCCTGAACTGGCGGAACGCGGATATAAATACATCCACGTGGAAGGTCCTGACCAGCGTGGCATCGACTGCGCACTGCTCTATCAGCCTACACTATTCAAGGTAGAGACCGTCAATCTATATCCTTACGTTCAGGAACAGGAGACAGACTCTGCTTTCCATACACGCGGTTTCCTCACCGTCACTGGTCAACTGGCTGGTGAGCGCATCGCCGTCATAGTATGCCATTGGCCAAGCCGTGGCGCTAAGTCATTCTATCGTGAGAGCGGTGGCAGGCAGACACGCGCCGTAAAGGATCGCTTGCTCAAGGAGTACCCTGGCATCAAGGTGCTCGTGATGGGCGATATGAACGATGACCCTATGGACAAGTCGATGACGGAAGGTCTCGGAGCAAAGGGAGAGAAATGGGAAGTGGCAGAGAATGAGATGTATAATCCTTTCTACAACTATCTCGACCGCATCAATGCCGGCACACTCATGTATCGTGGAAAATGGAATCTCTTCGACCAAATCGTAGTCACTCCTAATCTTATCCCTGAGTCTTTGTCCTATGATAAAGCCACTAAGAAGGCGAAAGTCACCACCGACTACTCCTCTCTCAAACTCGCTTATGCCCGCATAGGCTACCGCGACTATCTCATCACGCAGAAAGGCCACTACAAAGGTGCGCCTCATCGCACCACCGGCTCCGGTCGCCGCTGGCTCAATGGTTACTCCGACCATCTCCCTGTCGTCACTTTCTTGGCTAAGATTAGGGAATAGCCCCCCTCCCGTCCCCCCCTGGGGGATGATAGGTTACGCTCTCCGCTTGGGGTTCCTAATTGCGTCAGCGCGATTTTTCACTTTTCACTTTTCACTCTTCACTTTTCACTATTCACTAAAAGAAGAAGCCGCAACGGCGTCAGCCATTCTTCATTCTTCATTCTTCATTTAAGAGCCGCATTACCGGCGGATAGTCAAATAAGAATCATGAAAATAGGAAAAACAACATTCCCATCACGTCCCCTCTTCCTCGCCCCGATGGAAGATGTCACCGACATAGGCTTCAGAATGCTATGCAAGCGTTTCGGAGCACAAATGGTATATACCGAATTTGTAAGCGCTGAAGCATTAGTACGCTCTATCAAAAGCACCGTCAACAAGCTCACCGTATGCGACGAAGAGCGCCCTGTAGGAATACAAATCTACGGACGTGACGCCGAAGCAATGGTGGAAGCAGCTAAGATAGTGGAAGACCAAGCACATCCTGACGTCATCGACATCAACTTCGGATGCCCTGTCAAGAAGGTAGCATCAAAAGGAGCTGGAGCTGGAATGCTGCAAAATATCCCCAAGCTCCTTGACATCACGCGCCAAGTAGTGAAGGCTGTAAGCACACCAGTCACAGTAAAGACACGCCTCGGATGGAGCCATGAGCAGATAGTAATGGGCAACAACCCCACAGACCCATACCTCGTCAACACACCTTTCACCCCATCCACAGACAGCGCACCTGATTCTCAACCGTCATTGGCAGAGCAATCCCAACACATAGCCGACCTCGCCGAGCGACTCCAAGACTGCGGCATACAAGCCCTCACAATCCACGGACGCACCCGTTCACAGATGTACACAGGCGAAGCCGACTGGTCCCTCATAGGCGAGGTAAAGAGCAATCCACGCATACACATACCTATAATAGGAAATGGTGACATCTGCTCTCTCGACCAAGCCGACCAGGCATTCGACCGCTACGGAGTAGATGCAGTAATGGTAGGTCGCGCCACCTTCGGCTGTCCGTGGTTCTTCTCTCGCGAACAACTCACCCTCGACCAGAAGATTGACGTCCTCCTTGAGCAGCTCCACATCAACGTAGAGCGACTCGACGAATACCGTGGCATCCTCCACACACGTCGTCACCTCGCAGCCACACCAATCTTCAAGGGCATTCCCGACTTCCGCCAGACACGCATAGCCATGCTCCGAGCCGAGACAGTAGCCGACCTCACTGCCATCATCGAGCA
>SAMEA104315432__coassemble_316_pt1 | contig 25914 bp, 16 predicted proteins | sample SAMEA104315432__metabat2_low_PE_031 | metagenome-assembled genome bin SAMEA104315432 (sample SAMEA104315432) | gut metagenome | biome: Monkey gut; feature: monkey-associated habitat; material: faeces | place: China | collected 2013
GATATTTTGGTTAGCATCCCGGCCTCTCCATCCACGGACAATATCGGTAGAGCCATTTTTCCGTATTTCATTGATGATGTTTTTGTGTCTTTGTAACGTGTTGGTAGTTAATAAATTGCAAAAGTATAGATATTGCGTTGCAAAAGCTAAGCTTTTACCGTGTAATATCTATGCTTTTACTGTGTAATATCTATGCTTTTACAAAGTAATATCATAGCTATCACTTTCTGATAGCATAATTCTCATGTTTTTGTTCGATTTTTCCTATTGCATAAAAAAGACAGGCAGCCTCACGGCTACCTGTCCATGCAAACTTAAACAACCAATAAAAGAAATAGATTGTTGTTTTATCTGTTTAAGTCAACGGTAATAGACCGTTATGGATGACTATTACCTCTGCTTCTATGTGTGTTTTCTTTCATCCGTGAGGGCTATGATAAGCCCTCAGCGGATGTTAAAATGATATTGTCATTTACGTTGGATTAGCGGATGAAGAGCATCTCGCGATACTTAGGAAGTGTCCAAACTTCATCATCCACCTTCTCTTCGAGCTTGTCGATCTCGTAGCGAACCTTGTTCATGATAGGCTCTACGGTGTCGTGGTAAGCCACTGCTTTCTCGCGCTCAGACTCAATCTTGTTAGCCACCTTACGAGCGTCGATGAGTTCCTGAACGCCCTCCTCGATAGCCTTCACGCGCTTAGAGATTTCTGAGATGAGGGCAATGTTGGAACCTGCTACGGCATAGAGTTCCTCTGAAGGGAATATAGCCTTGAGGGCAGCTACGTTCTGAGCCAGCTTTGTCTGGTAGCACATCACCTGTGGGATGATATGATTGATGGAAAGGTCACCGAATACACGTGCCTCAATCTGAATCTTCTTGGTGTAGGTCTCCCATTTGATTTCGTTACGAGCTTCCAGTTCCTTGGCACTCATGATGTTGAGTGAGTCAAACATTTCGATAGATGCCTTGTCGAGGTAACGGTCGTAGATGACAGGACATGACTTCTCGGTGTCGAGACCACGCTTCTTAGCCTCTTCCACCCATTCGTCAGAGTAGCCATTGCCTTCGAAATGGATTGGCTTACAGGTTCTGATATCGTCCTTGAGCACAGAGAGAATAGCGGTGTGCTTGTCCTTGCCTTTCGCGATGAGGGCATCTACGCGCTTCTTGAAATCTACGAGAGCCTCTGCTACAGCGGCATTGAGGGTAATCATGGCAGAAGCGCAGTTTGCCTCTGAACCGACAGCACGGAACTCGAATCTGTTTCCTGTGAAAGCAAATGGAGAGGTGCGGTTGCGGTCGGTGTTGTCGATGAGCAGTTCTGGGATAGATGGAATGTCGAGCTTCAGTCCTGCCTTGCCTGCTATGTCGATGGAATCATCCTCTGCTGTGTTAGCGAGATGCTCCAGAACGGTGGTCAACTGGCGACCGAGGAAAGAAGAAATGATAGCAGGAGGTGCCTCGTTAGCGCCGAGACGGTGAGCGTTTGTGGCTGTCATGATGGAAGCCTTGAGCAGTCCGTTGTGCTTATATACGCCCATGAGGGTCTCTACCACGAAGGTGATAAAGCGGAGATTGCCTATCTCATCCTTTGCAGGACCGTGGAGAAGGACGCCGGTGTCGGTGGAGAGAGACCAGTTGCAGTGCTTTCCCGAGCCGTTTACTCCGTCGAAAGGTTTCTCGTGGAGCAGACAGCGGAAACCGTGATGGCGAGCCACCTTCTTCATCAGTGACATGATGAGCATGTTATGGTCGATGGCAAGGTTTGTCTCCTCGAAGATAGGAGCCAGCTCAAACTGGTTTGGAGCAACCTCATTATGGCGTGTCTTGCAAGGAATGCCGAGCTCGAGAGCCTGTCTCTCCAGGTCTTTCATGAAGGCTGCCACGCGTTCTGGGATAGAACCGAAGTAGTGGTCATCCATCTGCTGATCCTTAGCAGAGGAGTGTCCCATCAGTGTGCGACCTGTAAGAAGGAGGTCAGGACGAGCGGAGAAGAGACCTTCATCCACGAGGAAATACTCCTGTTCCCATCCGAGGTTTGAGATAACCTTCTTCACGTCAGGGTCGAAATAGCGAGCCACGTCAGTAGCTGCCTTGTCGATGGCGCGGAGAGTTCTCAGCAGTGGAGTCTTATAGTCGAGTGCTTCGCCTGTATATGAGATGAAGACTGTCGGAATCATCAGTGTGTCGCCGATGACGAATACTGGCGATGTAGGATCCCAGGCAGAGTAACCGCGTGCCTCAAATGTGGAGCGGATGCCGCCAGAAGGGAAAGAAGAGGCGTCTGGCTCTTGCTGTACGAGAGACTTACCCTCAAATTCCTCTATCATGCCGCCTTTACCATCATGCTCTACGAAGCCGTCGTGCTTCTCTGCTGTGGTGTCGGTGAGAGGCTGAAACCAGTGGGTACAGTGAGTGACACCGAGCTCCATAGCCCATTTCTTCATGCCAGCAGCTACCTGATCGGCTGTAGCACGGTCCAATGGTGCACCGTTGTCGATGACGTCGAGCATCTTGTCATATACTTTCTTTGGGAGGTATTTGAACATCTTCTGCTTGTTGAAGACGTATTTTCCGAAGTATTCAGAAGGGCGCTCTGTTGGCGCTGGGATGTCGAGAGGCTGCTTCTTGAATGCCTCTGCCACTACCTGAAATCGTAAATTTGCCATAGTCTTTTTCTCTTATTTGTTAATACCTAAAATTCTGTATTTAAGTTTGCGACTGCAAAGTTAAAAATTTATTGCGAAAATTCCAAGTGAATTGTGTCTGTATTGCTTTATTGTTCGTATTTTTTTCACCTTATTTATATATAAGGAATCCTCTTATGGCTGAATTGTAAATCCGATTACGAAATATGCAGCCTGTGTGGAAGGGTTTGTGGCTATCTGACCGAATACAGGAATAGTGAAACTGTCAGTCACCTTCAGGTCTTTGCTCACCTTCAGTGCGATATTGTTTACGGCGAAGTCACCGGATGTATTTGCTGCATAGAAGCCATTGTATGCGCAGTAAGGGATGGCTCCGATGGATGCTGACCAGTCGAGACCGCCAAGTTTGAATGGCGCTGTCAGCTCTACGTATGACATATATGCTCGGTCGCCGTTGTCCTTTACGCCGTCAGCACCAGCGAAATTGGTGTACCACTGCAGTGAGAGAGGACCGAAATCATAGCCGATGTTTGCCTCGAATACGTGCGCTGTCTTGTGTGCATCATAGAGGAAATACTTCTCTGCGTTGCACCAGTAGTCGGTGATGCCAATGTTGAAACTGCCTGCTGAGTATGCTGCGGTGAGGTCAAGTTCGTTTGTCGTGCCTGTATTGCTTGTCAGTCCGTAACTGCCCCACGCCGTCAGTGACAGTCCTTTATATGATATTCCAGCGGAAGGCTGAATGGCTGCGTCATCGAGTTTCGCACCACGCCATACGTAATTGCTTACAATGTCAGCAGAGACATCAGCTTCCACTTCGTCCTGTGCACTCATAGTGCTTGCGCTCATCAATGCTGCGATGGCGAGAATTGTTACCTTGAATGTTTTCATAATCTTTTACCTTTCTTTTTTAAGTTTGATATGATGTTCTCGTTTCTGGTGCAAAATTACTGCTTTTTAGCGAATTTAAAACGGTATTGTTGCTGTTTTGGTGAAAAAATATATACAAACTTTCAGATTGTCATGTAAAAATAGTAAAAAGATATTAAATTGTAAGCAAAACATTTTGTTTGCTTTACAAATGGAAAGGTGTAGTTATTTTGGAATGACAAAACAATTAAAAAATAACGATTTTACTGACATAATGTTGTAATTTTGCACTCGAAAGTTTACAAAACGACAGAATTTCAGGTATTATTTAATTAAAAGATGTATTATTATGAAAAAGATTGAAGCAATCATCCGCAAGACAAAGTTTCAGGATGTCAAAGAGGCACTGCTCAATTCCAACATCGACTGGTTTGAGTATCATGATGTTCATGGTATCGGACAGAGTCGCCAGGAGCGCATCTATCGTGGAGTGCAGTATTCCACTGATGTCATCGAGCGTGTGAAGATTAGTATTGTATGCCGTGAGATGTTTGTAGAACCCACCATCAAAGTGATTATGGACGTAGCCCATACGGGTAAAGTGGGCGATGGACGTATATTCCTCAGCGATATGATCGACTGTTACTCCATCCGTACTGGCGACCACGGTGACACCGTTCTTGCCGACAAGAAATAAGCAAACACACACATCTATTGACCGTCCTTGGTCAATCCCCCCAATCACAAACACAAATAAAGGATAATAATTATGATTACGTCACTATCAATGATAATGCCTCTCGCCGCTATAGTGGAAGAAGCGAAAGATTATGTCAACGGTCTTGACACCCTATGGGTACTCCTCGGAGCAATGTTGGTATTCTGGATGCAGCCAGGTTTCGCACTTGTCGAAGCCGGTCTGACACGCTCGAAGAACACTGCCAATATCCTTATGAAAAACTTCTGCGACTTTATGTGCGGCACGGTAATCTTCTGGATTTTTGGTTTCTCTGTAATGTATGGTGCCGATCACGGCTTCTTGGGCTGGAGCGGTTTCGGATTTATAGGCACTGACTCAAATGTTCCAGCAGAAGCTACCTTCATTTTCCAGACCGTCTTCTGTGCCACTGCCGCTACCATCGTGTCAGGAGCTATGGCAGAGCGCACTAAGTTCTCCATGTATTTCGTCTATTCCATCCTCATTTCTGCTATCATCTATCCTATCGAAGGCCACTGGTCTTGGGGTGGAGGTTGGCTCTCTCAGATGGGCTTCCATGATTTCGCAGGTTCCACTGTCGTTCACCTTTGTGGCGGTGTCCTTGCCCTTGCTGGCGCTATGGTGCTTGGTCCACGTATCGGAAAGTATGACAAGGACGGCAAGTCACGCGCTATTCCAGGTCACAACCTTGCCCTCTGTACGCTCGGCGTCTTCATCCTTTGGATGGGATGGTTCGGATTCAACCCTTGTTCCACTGTTGCAGCCACGGGTTATGCTAACGCTGTAAGTATGTCACACGTATTCGTTACCACCAATATGGCAGCCGCAGTAGGTGGTATTGCTGCCCTTTGTTATACTTGGGTGGTCGATGGCAAGCCTTCACTCTCTATGCTCTGTAACGGTATCCTCGCTGGTCTCGTAGGTATCACAGCCGGTTGCGACTGCGTAAGCATTGGATCAAGTGCCATTATCGGTGCCGTTGTCAGCGTGGTAATGTGTCTCTCTGTCTCCTTTATAGATAAGGTATGTAAGATTGATGACCCTGTAGGTGCTGTCTCAGTGCACGGCGTAGGTGGTCTCCTTGGTACCATCCTTACCGGTGTCTTCTGCGATTCTTCCATCTCAGGTGTAGAATGCAGTGTTGGCGTTCAGGCTCTCGGTGCTATCACTGTCGCTGCCTTCGCCTTCGTAGTAGGTATGATTATCTTCCTTGCCATTAAATATACTCACGGTCTCCGTTGCGATAAGATTATCGAAGAGGAAGGTCTCGATATCTATGAGCACGGTGAGGCTTGCTACAACTAAGCATGATCGTTTCCCCTACTAATGGGAATTTGTTTTAATAAAGTTTTGTATATTTGAAAATTAGTAGTACTTTTGCAGTCATATCTAAATTCTTTAAAAACCTGATATGAGTAAGAAAGTACTACTTTTTTGTGCCTGTATGGTATTTGCCGGTTACGCTAATGCTTCGTCGGAAGCTGATAAAGAGCGTGAAAATACCGTGGAAAATGAGATTTTTACTAATGATGCTGACGAGCCAGCGGGCTTTATCACCGATTTGATAAATAATTCTCTTGCCTCTGCTCTCGCTGCTCCTGCTGCTGATGTTAAGCCAGGACGCACTCTTACCGATTATGCTTCTGTGCCAAAGTTTGGCGGCTATTTCGTCGAGAAATTCGCTTACACCAACAAGGAGGGGCAGAAGAATGGCAATAATGGCTTTTCTCAGCGCCTTATCCGCTTCTATATTGATGGCACTATCCTTGGCGATTTCGCCTATCGCTTTCAGATGCAGACTAATAATGACAAGTTTCACATGAAGGATTTCTTCCTCGAATGGAGGAAATATCCTGAGTTTAAGGTCAAGATAGGTCAGTTTAAGCGTGCTTTCGGACTGGAAAACCCTATGAATCCTTGGGATGTTGGGGTAGGGGACTACTCACAGTTGACCAAGAAACTGACTGGACACTCCGACTATATCGGCGCTGAGAATGCCAGCAATGGCGGACGCGACCAGGGCATTCAGGTGCAGGGTGACCTTTTCCCTGTAAAGGATGGACACCGACTGATGCATTATCAGGTGATGGTGAGCAATGGTCAGGGCATCAATACTGGCGATGCTAATTCCCAGAAGGATGTCTCCGGCACTCTTCAACTTCAGCCTGTGAAGGGCGTTATGGTTGGTTTCTTCGGTTGGACTGGCAATTTCACTGCCAATGGCATCACCGTAAATCGTAATCGCTACGAGATTGTAGGCAAATATGAGAGGAATGATTGGTCTTTCCGCGCTGAATATGCACACTCCACTGGTCATAAGATTTCTGATTACAAAGATGGAAATTGGACCGGCAATGCGCGTTCTGATGCTTGGTATGCCACTCTCGGCATTCCTTGCAATTCATGGTTGAAGACTTGGCTCAAGTATGATACTTATCGTGATGACGCTACATGGGCTTCCACAAAGAGTATCTATTCTGTGTGTCCAAACATCTCTCTCCACAAGAATTTGATGTTCCAACCGCAGTTTAATTATGTCCACGACCGCTCTTTCGCTGGTAAAAGTGATTATTGCGAAGTGTGGGTTGAGACCTATGTAAGATTCTAAGAAAGATTCTAAGATGAAGAAGATAGCCACTTTCTGCTCGCCTTTGAAGTCCAAATTTGGGATTCCGAGGCAGAGCGGTATAGTCCCCGAACTTGCTGGAACGATTGTCCTTGAGAAGGAATTTCGCTCCAAAGAGGCTGTGCGAGGACTCGAAGAGTTTGACTATCTGTGGATAATATGGGAGTTTTCTGCCAACCGTCATGCCGCTCGTGGTGTCACGGTGCGCCCTCCTCGTCTCGGTGGTAATGAGCGTCTCGGCGTTTTTGCCACGCGGTCGCCCTTTCGTCCCAATCCTATCGGGCTATCATGTGTCCGCATTTCGCATATCGACTATGAGACTTCTGATGCTCCCGTCATTCATGTTCTTGGTGCAGACCTGATGGATGGCACGCCGATTCTTGACATCAAGCCTTATGTTCCTTATGTCGATGCGCATCCCGAAGCGAGGGGTGGCTTCACTGATACTAAGGAATGGCATCCTCTCGAAGTGGTTATTCCGCAGGATTTGTCTGCTCTTATGACTGAGAATCAAGCGAATAGCCTTCGTGGCATTCTCGCTCAAGACCCGCGTCCGCAATATCACGACGACCCAAACCGCCTCTATGGTCTCCCTTTTGCTGATTGGGATGTCAAGTTTAGGGTGAAAGACGGCATCCTCACCGTCGTCTCTTTTGACTAAATTAAAAATGAGACCCCCTCAGTGGAAAATGAAGAATGATGAATGAAGAATTCGGATTACGTTCTTCGCTTTGAGGTTTCCCATAGAGCCACACTCAAGAGAACAATACTAACTCCCATTCTTCATTCTTCATTCTACATTCTTCATTTAAGAATTGCGTCAGCGCGATTTTTCACTCTTCACTTTTCACTCTTCACTTTTCACTAAAGAAACGTAACTAATATTCTTCATTCTTCATTCTTCATTAAAAAAAGCCCCCTGTCATCCGCCACTTTACCAGCGGATACAGGGGGCTTTTTTTATTTAGTTCTTGAAACGAATGTTTCCATCATCATCAGCATCCACGATGATAGCCCTCTCTCGGGTCACATCGCCATTGAGCAATGACTTACTGAGAGCATTGAGCACATCCCTCTGGATAGCCCTTTTGACAGGACGAGCACCAAACTCAGGGTCGAAGCCTGCTTGGGCAAGAGCATCGATCGCCTTGTCGGTGACGGTGAGAGTGAAGCCCTGCTGTGAGAGCATCTTGCTCACGGAGTTCATCTGCAGACGAACTACACCTGCTATCTCTTCCTTAGTCAATGGAGTGAACATTATCGTCTCGTCGATACGGTTGAGGAATTCCGGACGTATAGTCTGCTTGAGCATCACCATAAGTTTCTGCTTCAATCCCTCAAGGGTCTTCTCGCGAGCCGCAGCATCCTCACTGTTCATCTTGCCAATTTCCTCCTGTATGAGGTGACTGCCAAGGTTACTTGTCATGATTATGATGGTGTTGCGGAAGTTTACTGTTCTGCCTTTTGAGTCGGTAAGACGACCATCGTCCAGCACTTGCAGCAAGATGTTGAAGACGTCTGGATGCGCTTTCTCTATCTCATCAAAGAGAACGACAGAGTATGGTTTGCGGCGAACAGCCTCAGTCAACTGACCACCTTCGTCATAACCAACGTATCCCGGAGGCGCTCCTATGAGACGGGTCACGCTGAACTTCTCCTGATATTCGCTCATATCTATTCGCGTCATCATTGTCTCATCGTTGAAGAGGTAGTCTGCGAGTGCCTTTGCAAGCTCGGTCTTACCTACACCAGTGGTGCCAAGGAAGATAAAGGAAGCTATAGGACGCTTTGGATCCTGCAGTCCGGCACGTGAACGGCGCACTGCATCGCTGACGGCTGTTATTGCTTCTTCCTGTCCGATGACTCTCTTGTGAAGCTCATCCTCCAGATGGAGCAACTTCTCGCGCTCGCTTTGCATCATCCTTGATACTGGGATTCCGGTCCAGCGGCTTACTACCTCAGCGATATCATCCTCTGTTACCTCCTCTTTTACCATGGTCTCAGCGCCTTGTACGGAGTGAAGCTGTCCTTGTATCTGGGCTATTTCATCCTGCAAAGCCTTCAGTTTGCCATAGCGTATCTCAGCCACTTTGCCATAGTTACCCTCACGCTCAGCACGTTCTGCCTCGAATTTCAGGTTTTCTATCTGTTGCTTGTTCTGCTGAATCTTGTTGACGAGTTCCTTCTCGCGCTGCCATTTGGATTTATATTCGCTTACCTCTTGCTGGAGTTCGGCGATGTCCTTATTCAGTTGTGCGAGCTTTTCCTCATCATTCTCACGCTTGATGGCTTCACGCTCAATCTCAAGTTGTGCGAGACGACGTGTCTTCTCATCGAGTTCCTCTGGCAGAGAGTCGCGCTCCATACGCAGTTTTGCTGCGGCTTCATCCATCAGGTCGATAGCTTTATCAGGCAAGAAACGGTCTGAGATATATCGCTCTGAGAGTTTTACAGCGGCTATACAAGCATCATCCTGAATACGAACGCGATGATGATTCTCGTAACGCTCTTTCAGACCACGGAGTATAGAGATGGCACTCATCTCGTCAGGCTCATCCACCATGACTGTCTGGAATCGGCGTTCCAATGCCTTATCCTTCTCGAAATATTTCTGATATTCGTTCAGTGTGGTGGCACCGATGGCGCGAAGTTCGCCACGGGCAAGTGCTGGCTTGAGGATGTTTGCGGCATCCATGGCGCCTTCTCCGCCGCCGGCTCCTACGAGGGTGTGGATTTCATCTATGAAGAGAATGATTCTTCCCTCAGCTCCAGTGACTTCTGAGATTACGCTTTTCAGTCTTTCCTCAAACTCTCCCTTGTATTTCGCACCTGCTACCAGTGCTCCCATGTCAAGAGAATAGAGTATCTTATCCTTCAGATTCTCAGGTACATCGCCACGAACGATACGCTGTGCGAGTCCTTCCACGATGGCTGTCTTACCAGTACCTGGCTCACCGATAAGGATAGGGTTGTTCTTTGTACGGCGTGACAGTATCTGAAGCACGCGACGTATCTCGTCATCACGTCCGATTACAGGGTCCAGTTTTCCAGCTCTTGCATCGGCTATGAGGTTCTTGGCGTATTTTTCCAGCGAACGATAGTTGTCGTCTGCTGACTGTGACTTCACGTTTTTGCCCTGACGCAACTCGCGGATAGCAGCCGTTACGTTCTGCTTTGTCAGTCCGGCATCCTTCAGTATTCGGCTTGCTGTGCTGTTGACGTCGAGCAAAGCGAGGAAGAATGTCTCCACGCTGACGTATTCATCTCCCATCTCCTGTGCGAGAGCTTCGGCACGCATCACCACCTGATTGGCGTCATTACTGAGATATGACTGTCCGTTTCCGCCTGATACGCGTGGCAGATGGCTGATTTCGCTCTCTGTTACCTGTGCGATGTGTTGTACATTTACCCCCTGTTTCTGTAAGAGGAAGCCCACTACGTCCTGTGCTTTCTCTATCATTGCATGGAGAAAATGTATTGGCTCGATGGTCTGCTGACCGCCTCGCTGTGCTCCGTTTGCGGCTTCTTGAACCACTTCCTGAGCTTTAATCGTAAATTTGTCGAAATTCATATTATTTCCTCCTATTTTTATTGTTTATTATCTTTGTTGATGTTGTTTGTCATCTTTGTTGATGATGTTTATTATCTTATCGCTATCTTCATTCTCAAACCACGTGCCTTCTATGTTTTTATCTGTCAATATGTCTTGTTTACCTGACAATATGACACAAATCAACAAAAAATGAAACAAAATAATCCCCACTGCGTCAGCCATTCTTCATTCTTCATTTAATAATCTCAACGGCGTCAGCGCGATTTTTCACTTTTCACTTTTCACTCTTCACTTTTCACTAAAAGAAACCGTACCCCCCATTCTTCATTCTTCATTCTTCATTCTTCATTTAAAAAAAATCACCTCAAACAAACTATTCTCCCCATTCCACCGTTATAATAAATAAAGGAGGCAATTACAATTATCCGCAACTATAACTATGAATAAAGAAAGCAGTTACCGTCACATATTGAAATACACCAGTCTCTTCGGGGGTGTTCAGGGCTTGAACATCCTCATAGGACTCGTGCGCAATAAGGTGATTGCTATTCTCCTCGGTCCGCTCGGCGTGGGTCTTATCTCTATCTACAACACTGCCGTCACCTTCCTGCAGAATTCCACCAACTTCGGACTGCAGATGAGCGGAGTACGCGAAATATCCCAAGCCTTCGACTCTGGCGATGAAGCAGAGACGAATAGGCACATCGCCCTCCTACGTTCATGGAGCATACTGGCGGCATTGCTTGGTGCAATGGTCTGCCTTTTCTCGTGTGGTCTGCTCAGTCAGTGGGCTTTTTCTTCTTATGAGTACGCGGCGCAGTTTGCTTGTCTCTCCATTGTAGTGGCACTGACAGCCATAGCAGGTGGCGAAACAGCGATATTGAAAGCCACTCGCCGACTGAAGGAACTGGCAAAGACGAGTGTTCTCGGTGTCCTTGCAGCCCTATTGGTGTCCGTTCCCATATTCTTGAGGTGGAGCTATGATGGTATCATCCCTTCCATCATCGTGGTATGCCTCATTCAGATGCTTCTCGTTACGTGGTATTCCTATAGATATTACCCACCGCATTTCCTCACTACGTGGAAACAACTGCGTGAAGGCAAGAAGATGATATCCATCGGAACCGCTTTTGTCCTTGCTGGTGTACTCGGTAGCGGTGCTGAGTTTGCTGTCAGAGCGTACCTCGGTGATATGTCTGTCTCGCTTGCTGGTCTCTATAATGCAGGATATATGATTACCATGACCTACGCAGGAATGGTCTTCGCTGCAATGGAGACGGATTATTATCCGCATCTCTCTGCCGTTTGCCACGATACGGAGAAGATGAATGGCGCAGTAAACCGCCAGATAGAGGTGTCCTTGATGCTCATTGCTCCTATGCTTGTGGCTCTGATGTTCGGACTGAAGGTTCTCATTCCGTTGCTCTTTAGCGGTAAATTCCTCCCTGTCATTGGCATGACGCAGATTGCTGTCCTTGCCATGTATTCCCGTGCTCTGAGTCTGCCGGTGTCTTATATCCTCCTGGCAAAGGGAGATTCCAAGTCCTATCTCCTCATGGAGGCAGTGTATGACGTTCTTATCGTTGTCTCAGTGGTGTTCGGTTACACCAGTTGGGGACTGGAAGGCACGGGTATTGCCCTCGTTATCACATCCTTCCTGCATTGTGTTTGCGTGATATGCTATTGTATGCTGAGGTATGGTCTCGACATCAAGTCATCACTGATGCGCAATCTTCTTCTTCAGTTTATCATAGCTATCGTCTCCTTGATGATAGTAAGAAATGTCGATGCATTCCTCTATTGGTTTGCTGCCTGCCTCGCTTTTGCCCTCAGTTCGCTACTGTCTTGGGATATGTATAACAAGACAATAAAGGGATAAGTAGGTAATCAGAATTATTGATTATCTACTTAAAGACATCTATAGCGTGGCTATACCCTTCTGATAATTCCGAAATAATGAAAGTATCCATCTTAGTAGCTATATATAATGCCGAGCAAACCTTGTCACGTTGTCTTGACTCGCTCCTTTCCCAGACCTACACCGATCTGGAAATCATCTGCATAGACGACGCTTCCACTGACCGTTCTGCCTCTATCGCCTCTGATTATGCCAGTCGTGACAATCGCATTATCTTCCTCCGAAACGCCACAAACCAAGGTCCTGCCGTAGCAAGAAACAAGGGAGTAGAGGTCGCTACCGGTGATATAATAGGCTTTCTCGACAGTGATGACTGGTATGCTCCTGACACTATAGTTCGCCTTGTGAATGTGTTCCGTGAGCATGATGATGCTGACTGTGTCTTATATCGTTGCATTCATGTCGATGAAGCGGGTAGGGAGAGTGATTATCATGGCATTTCCTTCGATTCGATGCCTGGAGAAAAGGCTTTCCGTGAATCCCTTACATGGAATATCCACGGTGTATATGCAGCGAGAAGGACTCTCTTTATGCAGTGTCCTTATGATGCTTCTCGTCGTCATTTCAGTGATGACAACACTACGCGCATACATTATTATCTCTCAAGGAGGGTATATCAGTCGGATGCTCCTTACTATTATTTCACTAATCCTCGGTCTATCAGTCATCAGATTTCTGTCAGTAGGATGGATTATCTCGCTGCTACCGCAAGCTTGAAGCGCCAACTACTCTCTCTCGGTTGTGAGCGTTCTATTCTTAGTGACTATGAAGATGTCAGATTATTGGTGCTCGTGGATTGCTATTTCTTTTATTATCAGTATCGTAGCCACTTCTCTAAAGCAGAGCGACGCTACTGTCTTTCCGAACTTCACACTGCGTGGCAGAGCATTGATTCCTCACTTCTTTCTCCTTCTCTTGCCCGTAAGTTCGGCTATAATCCATGCCCTCATCATTGGCATATCTTCCGTCTTCAGGAGGAAGCATATTTCTTCCTTCGTCACATTTTCCGTTCTTTTTCTTGCCAAATAAAAGGAAAATGATTACTTTTGCCGTCTCATAGCCCCTGTGTCCGCCGCGTTACCGGCGGATATTACTAATATAAGCAGAGAAAAAAATGAAAACCATATCAAGAATAATAACAGCAATCCTAATAGCTGTCACAATCTTCACCGCGTGTGACAATGAGACCGCCGACCTCCTCTCTATCTCCAGCAATACGAAGGGGGCAATCGTCACCCTGCCAGGTGTTTCCCTTACCCAAGCATATCGCTTCACCACCAACGGCGATTGGACCGTCTCATGCGACGATCCCGATATTTCCATAGCGCCAATGGCAGGTAAGGCTGGTACAGATTCCGTCATCGTTTCCTCCAATAAGTACAACTGTACCAACGAGCCCGTTGTGTCTTCCTTCACCATTGACGTCACCAATGCCCTCTATTCCATCAAGCAGAATGTGACAATATCTCAGGAACCAGTCTTCAAAGTCAAGGAAACTTCCTACACAGCAGCAGCTGATGGCGATACTCTCTATGTCAAATTCCGTTGTGACGGTGATGTCTCTGCTGGAGTATATGTATATTATGACACTGACTTCCATCTGATGTTTGATGCTGATAATTCCCAGATGCAGAAGTGTGCGGTGACCCGTTCGGATGATGATGCGGAGTATAACTGCACCATGAAGATTGCTATCCGCAGAAATACCCTCTCCTCTACTCGTAGTGGTAAGTTCTTCCTGTCTCTCGATAGGGGTAAGACGCTGACATCTATAGAGATGAATGTCACTCAGATAGCTTCTGGTATAGGTGAATCTACCGACCTTACATCTGCTGACGGCAAAGTGACTCTCCTGCATGAGCATTCTCTTGGCAATGGTGTCCCTGTCGTCTTGCTGGGCGATGGCTTCATCGACAAGGATATTGAGAGTGGAAAATACCGTGCTGCAATGACGCAAGCCTGCGGTTATCTCTTTGATATTGAACCTATGAAGAGTCTCCAGCAGTATTTCGATGTCTATGAAGTGACGGCTGTCTCCAAGAATAATTATATCAGCAACTACACCTCCACGGCATTCTCTTCTGTCTTTGGTGGTGGCACCCTTATCTCTGGTGACGATGATAAGGCTGTGGCGTATGCCAAGAAAGCTGTGAAGGATGTTGATGATGCCCTTATCATCGTCGTTCTCAATGATAATCGCTATGCTGGCACCTGCTATCTCTATACCGATGGTAAGAAGTCGGATATCCCTTCTGGTCATAGTATAGCGTATGTGCCTATGACTGATGCTGATAAGAATCTTGGAGTAGGCTTTGCCAATGTCCTGCATCATGAGGCTATTGGTCATGGCTTTGCCAAACTGGCTGATGAATATTCCGAGCGTGGCGTCATCACTGCCGAGGCTACTGCCGAACTAAAGACCTACCAGTCCTACGGTTTCTCAAGGAATGTCACCCTCGCTTCTGACGTAGCTCAGTCATGGTGGGCTGACTTCGCCGCTGACAGTCGGTACGCTGGAGAGTCGCTCTCATGCTATGAAGGTGCCTATACCTATCTGAAAGGTGTATGGCGTCCTACCGTCAATAGCATCATGAGAGACAACTCTGGTGCCTTCAATGCGCCAAGTCGCTGTATGATCTACAAGAGATGTATGCACATAGCCCTCGCCTCCGCCTGGACCTATGATTATGAGACCTTCGTCTCTTTCGACGCACCGTCTCGTAATGCCACTGCCACCACCGCCGCAGTAACCACACGCACCGCCCACATCCATCTCCCAGCTCTCTCATCTCCAATAATCCGCATTAAGAAATAGCAAGCCTCCGCCCCTGTGTCGGTGGCGTTACCCGCCGATATGGGCGATTGTATTCTTTTTTTTTATCTTTTTTGCTCAAAAAAGAGTGAAATATTTTGCAATTACACTAATAATGTGTAAATTTGCAAGCGAATTTCCTAAAAACTAAGAAAATACATAACGGGAAGAAAAATCAAGATAAATGGATATTTTTATAAAAAGCAAATCAATGAAAAAGTTTTTCTTAATGATTGCCGTAGCTTCTCTCGCAGTGACTGCTTCGGCACAGGAACCTGCTAAGGGCTTCTATGGAAACAAGTTCACTGACAACTGGTACATCGGCGCTGAGGCTGGTATGGCTTCTAAGACCACTCACCAGGCTGTCCTCAAGAACGCTAATCCTAATTTCGGAATCCGTCTCGGCAAATGGTTCACTCCGGCTTTCGGCTTTGCTCTCGAAGGTCAGACCTTCTTTGGAAACAAGGTAAAGGGTGATGACTACACTGATGCTTCCGGCATCAAGGCTTTACAGCTCAACCTCCTCACACAGTGGAACCTCTCCAATATCTTCGGAGGCTATCCTGGTGAGCCACGTAACTTTGAGGTAATAGGCAATGTAGGTATCGGATGGGGGCATAACTCTGGCAACCGTTCTGCTAATACTGTAGGCCTCGGCACTATCCGCAACACCCTCAATAATAAGCTCGCTTTCGATTTCGCATGGAATTTCGGCGACAAGAAGCAGTGGCAGTTCTATGTAGAGCCTTCCATCACATGGGCTATCGCCGGTGCAAAGTCTGACTATGTAAATGATAAGGGTCAGATGGTATATGACAAGGATGGCAATGGCCGTACCCTCGTCAACTGGGACATCAACTATTCCAACATCCAGCTGAATGTCGGCTTCAATTACTTCTTCCGCACATCTAATGGCACTCACCGCTTCGTCAACGTAGTGGAGTGCGACCAGAATGAGATAGACGCCCTCAACGCTACAATCAATGACCTCCGCAATAAGAGCAATGACGATGCAGCCAAGATGGCTCAGCTCCTCGACGAGATAGCTAACCTCAAGAAGGCACTCAAGGATTGTGAGGAAGCTCCAAAGGTAGTGCAGAAGGAAGTGGAAATCGAGCCAAACCTCCCTGCTGTATTCTATCAGTTGAACAAGTCTGTTATCACTCCTGCTCAGGCACAGAACGTTGCCATCGCTGCACAGGTGATGAAGAATCATCCAGAGCTCAAGCTCCAGATCAAGGGGTATGCTTCTCCTGAAGGCCCTCATGATAATAACAACAACCTCTCTGTACGTCGTGCTAAGGCTGTCAAGGATCTCCTTGTCAAGAAGTATGGCATCTCTCCTTCACGCATCAAGACTGAAGGATGCGGTGAGACTGATAAACTCTTCGAGATTTATGAGTTCAATCGCGTAGCAATGCTCTACATCGAGAAGTAATTCTCTGAGATGTATATCTCATCCCGTCGTCATGGTGTCTGCCTGTTTTCAGGAGGCTGTCTGCATCTGTTCTGGCACATCCCACTGGACACGATGCGATGGTAAAGCCACCATGTCGGCGGGGGCTTCCGCTGATTTGAGAGTTCTAAGCCTTGATGCTATTGCTAAAAAAATAGCGTAATTAGTGTTAAAGTAAGTGTCCAAAAAGATAAAAAAGTCCGAAAACGTAAATATTTGCGCTATTTCGCACATAAATGTCTTAATAAATCAGACACTTTCTAAAAAAAAACACTAACTTTGCATTCAAATAATGTTGTGCTATGACCCAAGGTAAGTATCTACTTATATATAATAAGGTAAAGCAGAGTCTGGAAGATGAGGGCTTGTTTCTCGATCCTGGCCTCTCACTAAAGATGCTTAGCAAGGTAATCGGTACTAACACTGTCTATCTTTCTCGTGCGATAAACGAAGGATATGGATGTAGCTTCACTGCTATGGTAAACCGCTATCGAGTGGAGTATCTCATCAAAAGGGCGCTGCGCACCAAGGAAAGCATAGAGGAAATAAATGCCAAATGCGGGTTCTGGTCCAGAAGTACGTTCTACGATGTCTTTCGTGAGCTGAAAGGAATGACGCCCAAGAGGTATATCGAAAGCATGAAAGAAAAATCGTGTGGCAGAGGCATTATGTCGGCAAGCCCGCAAGCATAGAAATTTGTATAACTCTTTAAATCAATTAAGGAAGAAAGAAGCTAAACAATAATCTGGCAATAAGGCATTCTGAATGCCTATGCCAAAATGTGTTTGAATAATTTAATTTTTTTAATTTATAAATTAATTTTTTATCATTATGAGAAAAAAAATCATTAGTGCACTTCTGTTGGGCCTCTTCACTGTGGCTTCAACAAGCACATTTGTATCTTGTAAGGACTATGATGATGACATCAGTGACCTTCAAGGTCAGGTGACAAGTCAGAATTCTGCACTTGAGGCCTTGAAGACCAAGGTCGCTACTGCAGAGACTGCTATTACAAGTCTCGAGTCTGCTCAGAGAACACTCGAAGGTAAGGTTGATGCTAACGCAACTGCTGCCACAAATGCTATCAATGCTGCAAAGACTGAACTTCAGACAGCAATTGATGCAGTTAAGGGTACTGCAGCCAACAACGCTGCTGAGTTGGCAAAGGTAGATGGTAAGATTTCTGATGCTATCGAGAAAGCAAAGGCTGAGATTCAGGTTGCTCTTAATCTGAAGGCTGACCTTGCTGATTTGCAGGCTGCTCAGAACGAGTTGACAAATGTGTCTAATAAGCTCAATACTCTCAGCGACAAGTATACTCAGTTTATCGGTGAGTACACATCTCTTAAGGCTGCTCTCGACGCTCAGAAGGCAGTTCTTGAGTCTGCAATCGCAACAGGCGACGCTGAAACCCTTAATAAGGCAAAGGCTGAAGTTACAGCTCTTGAGACTAAGCTTAACGACGCTATGAACACTCTCAAGACTAATCTTGAGACCGAAATCAATGGCGTGGCTGGTAAAGTAACAACTCTTGAGACAACCGTTGATGAGCTTAAGGCTGCTCATGATGGTTTTGCTACAAAGGAACAGTACAATACTCTTAACAATCAGCTTACAACTATTCTCAATGAAAAGATTCCTGCAGTTGAACAATCTGTAACAAATCTTGAGAAGAAGGTTGGTAAGAATATCAATGTAATCTCTGCAGCTTTGGCTAAGGCTCTTCGTAGCCTCGTGTTCCAGCCAGACCTCTATGTTGATGGTATCGAATCATTTGAGTATCCATTCCGTGTTGATACTACTCTCGTAAAGACCGATGTGGCTACATATACACGTGATATGCGTGCTGGAGAAACTGCTAAACATGAGATTAGTAAGGTTACTGATTATAAGCATGGTGTAGGTTCTGTAACTCTCGTATCTCCACTTGCATGGCCTGTAGAGTATCACGCTAACCCATCTAACACAGATACTAAGTTCTCTAACATCAAGGGCTTCGCTGTTCGTGAGGCAGAAGTTATCTCTCGTGGTGCTTCTTCTGTTAAGTTCAATGCAGTTGAAAAGTATCTTGATGGTTCTCAGCTCTTCCAGAACAAGAACGGTATCATCACTGTAGGTATTCAGGTTGCTGATGCTGATAAGTCTAAGTTTGTTGACGCTACTGGTAAGATTGTCAAGGGTTCTGTAGCTACTGGTACTGATTACATCGCTGCTCTCCAGTCTTACTCTTCACTCAATGGTACTCAGGGCAAGGATACCGTAATCACTTCTGATTATGCAATGCTCTATCCTGAGAAGATGTGGGTTGAGGGTCTCGTATGGACTAAGGACCTTGCAAACAAGAAGGCTACTCTGAATGATGAAACTGGTGTTGCTCAGAAGCCTGCTTCTGCAGACCATGATGGCAGACCTGGTACATTCAGTGGTTGTGAGAAGAAGTGCCACGTATGGGATACCCCAGTAGAGGCTCTTAACGATGATTCTGAGGATGCTGTACAGCTCTACTACAACGACAAGACTGGTATTCAGCTTGATCAGTATCTTGGCATCCACATGGTACGTGAGACAGCTACCAAGAGCGCTAAGACTTTCAAGGCTCCTGAGACTGTAAACCTTACAAGTGCAAAACTTGGTCAGTATGGTCTTAAGTATGAGTTTGAGCTTGTTTACTATATCATTGACTCTAACAAGACTTCTGATTCTAAGTTCTGTAACCTCGACGGTAAGACAGGTAAGATCATCGCTCAGAATGTAATGGCTGATGGATCTGCTGGTAATCAGTCTGCTTCTTCTGTAAACCGTGAGCCACTCGTACGTGTACTCGTTAAGGATATCAAGACTGAAAAAGTTGTGAAGGATGGCTATATCCTCGTTCACATCACTAAGGAGGCTCCTGGTGTGGATCCAGAAAATGCTAAGGTTGTAGATCTTCATACATATACTCATAAGTTTGACCTCTGTAATGGAGTGACTTTCGATGCTACAACTTATTCAGAGTTCAACCAGTACGTTCTTACTGATGGTCTCGATAACCTCGAAAAGGTTAACTTCGATGCTCAGTACAAAATTGATGCAAAATCTACAACAGGTGAAGTTTCTGAAGTAAATCACTACACAGAACCTCTCGCTAAGGCTGACAACTCAGCTAAGCTTAACAAGGTAGGTACTGTATATCACAGAAAGAACGTTGACGGTACAACTAACGATGCATTCTGGGTTAAATTCACAACTGCTGAACTTGAATACCTCACACACGATGGTAAGCTCGATAAGGACGGTAATGTTGTTTATACAACATACGCTCGTTATGAGGGTGATAAGGGCGCAGGTGCTAAGTATGATTACCTCTACATCAAGCTCACTGTAAAACTCACTCGTGCTTCTGTAGGTAAGTTCGGTATCAAGACTAAGAACGTTGATTACTGGTTCGGTCTCGACGGTAATGATGAAGGTCTCGAAGCTGTAGTATTCAACTGCAACAGCCCACTTAATGGTAAGGATATCAAGTCTTGGAGCCGTTCTATTGCTGATAACTTCGAAGGCAATAAGGTTGTTCTGACTGCAACTGCAGATAACAGCAAGTTCTACTTCACACCAGAGCAGAAGAAGGTCGTTGAGACTGACGCAGTTACAGGTGCTAAGACTACTTGGATTATCACTCCTCAGCCAAATGCTACTGATGGTGATTACAAGTCTCTCGTTCCTGCAAACTACTCTTCTACTCTTCCTGGTATGAATGTTAAGCACGAATGGAAGTCTGAGGCTGAAGCTAATGAATGGATTAACAAGTGCGTAATTGACTACGATAAGGGCGTTTACGCTAACAAGACACTCTACGCTTATGCTAACACCGTTTCTGGTAATGGTACCAAGATTGCTACTATCAATCAGACAACTGGTGAGGTAACTCTCGATCACAATGCAACAACTGAGCGCATCATCAATGCTATCGGTTATGAGGCTGGTCACAAGAACATCGACAAGCAGTTCCGTGCTCAGATTGGTGTAATTGCTGATAAGGGATGCTCTGTTCTTCAGTCTGAAGACGCTACATTCCTTGCTTCTTGGCAGCGTCCTATCAACCCTGCTGATGCTCATGAAGTTGTTAAGCTTGACGCTAAGACAAATGCTGATACTATCTTCGTTGCAGACATCCTCAAGTTCTACGACTTCCGTGGTCCAGTAGAAGGTAAGATGGAGACAGCAGCTACAAAGTGGCTCTGGGCTTACTACAACATCAAGTCTATTGAGGTTGATTGTACACCAGAAAATGTTTATACTAACATGGGTATGCTTAGCGACGGTGATGATGACTTCAAGAACCTCAATAAGAAGCTCAGTGCTGTGAACACCAATGCTAAGCTCTATGCTTATGATGTTGCTACTGATTCTGAGAAGAAGGTTGGTACAGCTAACTTCGATCTTAGAAATCTTGGTGGTGTTAACTACAATAATGCAAATAAGAGTGAAGCCCTCTTCAAAATCTTCAACGGAACTAACGTAGAAAAGGCACAGTTCGGTTACATCATTTACTACAACAATGGTGCTAACGTAACTCGTTTCTCTGTACGTATTCCTATCAAGGTTACTTACGAGTGGGGTACATTCAAGACCTACGTTACTGTTGCAATCCACCGCACACTTGGTAACTAATTCTTAGAATAAATACTATCTCTTTATAGAGAGGGTGAGTCTTTCGAAAGAGAGGACTCACCCTCTTTCTGCTTTTTATAAACCAAGCTTTACATTTATTATGAAACATTTCAATTACGCAATACTTTTTCTTTCTTCTTTGCTTATCTTTGCATCTTGTAAGGAAAAGTCAAGAGTGGATAAAATGGAGGAGTTCCGCAGCGAACTCAACGAACAGGACACCTTGACTATGCTCAAACTCTGTGATGACTGCATGAATTCCCTCAAGGCAGGAAAGATAGATCAGGTAATTGCGTCGCTTTATGAGTATAATGACACTACAGAAGAAGTGACACCGCTTACTCCTGCTACAGAGAAGTCTTACAGAAAGATGTTCAAGATTTTTCCTGTTCTCGACTTTGAACGTGTCTCTTATTCATTCCAGCTTGAAGGTTGCAATGATGTGAAATACAAGGTCAAGTTTGCTGAATCTGACAATGTAGAGGAGACTGGCGAATTCAAGACCATGTATATGTTTAATCCTGTCAAGATTGATGGCACTTGGTATCTCACAGTCAAGAGACCAGGTCAGGACTTTGACACCAATATGTAAAAACAAGTCTTTATGAAATATCTTTCTCTTTTATTGTTCTTTCTTTTCTCTTTGTCCTCATTCGCTGACACGCAGGAAAGAAAGACTACATTCGATTTCACCAACCCGCAGAGTCTGTATCCGTCGATAATCCCAGGTACAAATGCAGGTGATGAGGTGTCAGTTACTGACAAGATATTTTGCCCAGGTATAAATGAACAGTCTGTCAAGCTTTCATTTATAAAGGGCGACATCAAGGTCGGTGCCAGTGTTGCTACAAGTAATGAATATTATAATTACGTCAATTTTCTTTATGTTTCAAGAACTACGAAATTGGTGTTTGATGGAGGAAATAACTACATCACAAGCATCCATTTCGAAGGACTTAACGTAGGAGACATCCTTCCTACTACAGATGGAAACTACAATGTACACTCCAAGACCTGGACCGACAATAAAAGTGTTCCATCCAAACATAGAGTAGAGTTTGAAGTAGATGGTGAATCCTGGCCACAACTCACTCATATAGAAATCACTTATCAGAAGCCAATGGATACCCTTGTGCCAACAGATTTCTCTATTGCTGATGGTTCATCTATCTATTCCTTCAAAGATTTCGCTGTGACAATGAGCCAGCCTCTCAAGGAATACAACAAGTCTAACCCTATTATTATTAAGGGTCAGAAATGGATTCCTGAGCAAGAGGTATCAGTAGCTATTGATGGAAACGTAGCAACGCTTTCTGTTCCAGCCGAGATTGTTAAGCCAATTGATAAAGATGTCGATGTATTGGATGTCACAATTCCAGCAGGAGCATTGGTAGCAGAAGATGGTACCTATAATAAGGCATTGCATTATTCATTCAAGCTTGTCCGAAAGGTTGATTCCTTCGAGTTTACTTCCATCTCTCCAGAGCAAGGCAAGATTGAAAGTTTGCAGAATATTGATCTGACATTCCCTACAGCTTGTCATATAGATGCCCAGGATAAGGATGTATATCTCTACAAGAATGGCGCACAGGTGGATAAGATGAAAGTAGAAAAGACCAATAATAATGTCGTTCGTCTTTCTACAGAGTTCGCATATACAGAGCCTGCCATATATGAGGTCAAGCTTCCAAAGGGCTTAATATGTGATTTCAATTATGACGCAACCGCTTCTGATAAGGGCCTCTCAAAGAATATGACCTACAATCCTGAGACAACTCTCAGATACAATGTCGGCAATTACATGACTGCAGAGGACAGTCTGAAACTGAAGCAACCTGTATTCGATGCAATCGCAAAGAGAGATGCTGCAGTAAAGAAGGCAAAGGATTACATTGCTCTTGTTGGCGTAGGATATCCTGCTGCAGACGCAAATAGCCGTACTAATCTCCAGGTTTCCTTGGATGCTAATCCTGTTCAGGAAACTTATGACGTATCAATCGATGATATTGACGGTCAGGTGACAACATGGAATGACAAGACCACTGCTATTGAGTCTGCTATAACTGCTTTCGTAGCAGAAAGCAATGTTGCTATGCCGTCAGTAGGTAAGTACTACACCATCGCCAATGTGGCAAAGGATGGCAGCAAACTGTATCTTGCATACGATAAGGGTGCAGTGTCTCTGACATCAAAAGCTTCCAAGGCAATGGCATTCCTCTACGAAAAGCAGGAAGATGGCAATTTCACATTTGCTACTCCAGACCATGCTTATCTCCACGTCCTCAAGCCAGACACAGAAGAAGCAAACGCTTATCAGTTTACAAATGCAAATTCAGTAACTAAGACCTATGACAAGGATGTCAATGGTCTCGCAGTAGCTAAGTTTGCTGCAGAAGGTGTTGACGCTGCAGATGTATTCGGCCTCATGTCAATACATGGAACAATAGGCTATATCCTTGAAGGTAAGAATAATGTGCCTAAGCCTGGTTACTCCACAGTTAATACTGCAGAGCAGGTAGCATACCTCGATAAGGATAATAAGGCATCATTCACTGACGGTCTGTCTTCTGCTTTCTTCTTCACAGAGTCTGAAAAGCCGGAAGATATTATCCCAGAGGTAGAATATGCTTTGACCCCTGCTTCAGGAACCACTGTTGAGTCACTTACCACTGTGACCATCGCATTCGATAATATCAGCGATGTGACCTGCAACAAGGAGTCAGTCGTTCTGACCAAGTCTGGTAGCCAGGCTGGTGTAACTCCAGTAAACGTAGATCGCTCTGATGATGGCAAGAGCTTCACCTTCCATTTCAAGAATGTGGAGAATGGTACTTATACTCTTGTCATGAAGAATGGCGCCTTCACCTATATGTTCAAGGATAAGACAGTCACAGTAGATGAGATAACATCAACCATTACCGTAACAAAGGGTTATGACTTTATCTATAATTACAATGATGGTTCGGCAAGCATGGGACAGTACCTTGGCAGCAAAACAGGCAACCTGATAGATTTCCCAATCGACCAAATTGGAATCTTAGGTCTTTCACAGCAATATGGACATATCAATATTGATGGTACCAAGACAATCCAGCTTGTGGAATATCCTTCAGGAAACATCGTTTTGACAGGCCATTTCGACGTGGAGAACTTGCAGGATGTATATATGTCTGACGGCAAGACTCTTGTAGAATGCATCGCATGGTTTAAACCTGACACTGAGATTGATTATTCCAAGTTGGATCGCATCCATTATCAGTATGTGATACCGGCAGCTACTTACGGTGATGCAAACTTCGGCAAGTACCTTAAGGACAACAACTCAGTTTCCAAGAGCGATTGTCGCGTCAATGGTAAATATGTAATCGATGTATATATCGACAATAATGCTACTGGCATTGATACAATCGAGTCTGAAAAGAATGTCGTAATCTATGATATGATGGGCAGAAGAGTGAGCAAGATCACTAAGGCTGGCGTTTATATCATCAATGGTAAGAAATACATCAAGAAGTAATATTCATTGATTTATAAGATGAAAAGACTGTTTTATATATTGTCACTTTGCCTTGTGCTCGCGTCGTGCGATAGCATCGACAATCACAAGGAGATGCTAATATCCACCACATCGCTGGCTTATGGTTCGCTGGACTATCAGGCAAAGGCTGGTGACAATATAATGTTTATCTGGGATCAGTTGCATACTAAGAAAGATGGCAAGGGTCCATTCTATTATGACAAATCTGAGGATATAAATATCAAAGGTATCAAAGATAATATCACTACAGAGATTAGAATAATAGAAGCAAAGAGCAAGGAACTCTTACTCAAAAGAGATTCTCTCAATGCTATAGACTCACGTCACCCTGCTGTAGTGGAACTGAATGAGATTATCAGCCAGGATAGTCTTATTCTCGCTACAATCAAGCAACCGTTGAGATGTGCTTCTAAATTGTCATTCAATTTCCAGCTCGCTTCGCTCATCCAGAGTCAGAGTCGCCGAATTGAGTCTTTTATGAATACATATTTCGACAAACCAGATTCAGAGAAAAAGTAAACTTGCAAAAGTTTTTCTAATGTTTAAGGCACGGAAAAGTAATATTTCCGTGCCTTATTTTTTTTTTGTTACCTTTTTCCTTCATTTTTTCTGAGCGCGTGCAGAGTGAGCCGAAGAAGTAACTTTTTTATTAAAGAACCTTTTTTGTTTTATGTTCATCGCTGCGCGACGACCACAAACGTCCCAAAAATCAATCACGGATAACAGTCTATATAGCAGTAGTTGCCTCTATGAAACAAGTAGGCAAGATAATTTTCTTATGAAAAATAACTCTATATTCAGCTAAATGTGCAAAAAAAAGATAGATTTAGCAGAATATAAGGCATTTTTTAGTATCTTTGCAACATAAACAATTACACTTGACAGTTATGATTATCGGTAGAAAAAAGAAATAGAAATGTTGCGGGATGCCTATGAATCAGAATTACCCCGTCATATAATTCATCTGTCTGGAAGACATTACCACCATCTGATAATATCCGTTTCATCCGTACAATCCGTGTTCGTTTCACCTCCTCTGAGTTTTTTATCGAACAGGGATTTTACTCTAAGTTTGCAGAAGAATGCGACGCAGTCGCATAAACTCCAAAATAATCAAGG
>SAMEA104315432__coassemble_361_pt1 | contig 23330 bp, 21 predicted proteins | sample SAMEA104315432__metabat2_low_PE_031 | metagenome-assembled genome bin SAMEA104315432 (sample SAMEA104315432) | gut metagenome | biome: Monkey gut; feature: monkey-associated habitat; material: faeces | place: China | collected 2013
ACTTTGTCCATGGAAACAGTTTACTTTACCCTTTCTCCTATATAGGCACACCCGTAAACTAAACCATTTGCTAAACTACTTTTCCGCTTCCCAATTCAGCCTCCGATTTCGGTTTACTTTGGCCTTATTTCTTATATATAGGTACGGACGTAAACTAAACTGGTTTCTGAACTGTTTTTATTCCTCTTCATGGAACAGGTCAATCTCGGCAGGTGTATATCCGAAATAGTAATGATTATCCCGCTTCACTATGAGCTTTTGCTCGTTAATCAGGTATTTCAGCATTTTGATGATGACGCTTCTGCCACGCTTAAAGCCAATGTCTGCATAGGCTTGCGTTAATTCCTCCACCATGCGATCGAATCCTTTGATAGGTTTCTCCTTGAATGCAGCCGTCAGCGCCTCGTTATGCTGTTCGGATGTCAAGTCTTGGTAAGTAAACCTTGACGGTTGCTTGTCACCTTCTTCCTTCTCCGGCGTGTGCTCGACAATCTCTGGCAACCCTTCCTCATTGACTGTAAAGGCAAACGGCTTGAACTCCTTCTCACGGATGTGCATCGCCTTCACCTCGCTGATGTCGGGATTGGTGGTGCTCTTGGTGATGACAAGCACCGTCTCTGCCTTGTTGTTCATCTCCGTACCGATATGCCCGCGCACGTTATTGTCGCCCTTGTTCTGATGCAATACGCAATGGATGTGCAGGTCATACTTTGATGACCATTCCATCATCTTGTTGATGACCTCGACCGATTCTCCCGCATTGTTGATGTCGAGAAGCAGGTCTCTGATTCCGTCGATGATGACCAGTCCATAGCTTTGGTCTTGGGCAAGCGCATAGTCTATGACCTCTATCCTGACGGAGGGCGTGTACTCTCTCAGACAGATAAAGTCAAGGTTCTCGTTGTCGATGCTTGTAGGTAGACCAGCGAGCTTCAGGATGCGCTCCAGCACATTATGGCAGTGATAGCGGCTCTGCTCCGTATCTACATACAGTATCTTGCGTTTCCCCTCTGGCAGACTGGCGCGATAGTTCAGTACCTTGCCGTTGGCGAGGGAAGCGGCTACCAAGGCAGACACGTTGAAGGTCTTTTTCGCCTTTGCCTTACCAGTAGAAGCACTGAAGTTGCCCAATGTGGCTATGCTGGAATTATCAACCCATATAATCTGAGGAGGTGTTTTATAAGTATCTGTTGCCTTTATCAACGATTCGCTCAATATGCGATTGAGACGCTGTACTCCTTCCTCTTTTGAGTTAGGCTGTACATGTTTGTTATTTTCTTCCATTTTCATTCTTTCGGATTATCAATTTCTATTTTCGTTACCATTCCAATGACCTCTTGTTTGTTTTGGAGCAGCCACTTGTCGATTTCTTCTCTATTAAAATACAGCATTTTTCCCCTTGGCTTATAGTGTGGAACTTCTTTTGCGGCTGTAAGTTTGTATAGCAGGCTTTCAGAAACACCAATATACTTACATGCTTCGTCAAACCCCAAGACGGTTTTGGTCTGCTTGACCATCTTCTCCAATTCCTCGATTCGCTCTATTAGTTTGTCAATAGGTCCCAAAGCCTCCAAACTGTCTTCTATTGCGACAATTCGCTCATAGAGTCTAAAATGTCTTTCATTCATGTGTCACGTACCTTAATTAAATTGTTTACAGACAGTAGCACGGTTATATTAGCCGTCTATTCTTTCTTTGTGTAGATAGTACATATTCCTCTGCTTCTCTTTGAATCTCGTTCTTCGATTTGCCCTTGGTTCCTTGAAGCCATTCATCTATCTCAGATTTGAGGAACATGATGCGTTTGCCTCTCTTGTGAAACGGTATTTCCCGATTGCTTGTCCAGCAATATATGGTATGCTCTACCGGATGTGTTGGGAGATAAGCACATAATTCAGCAACCGTAAACCATGTTTCTTCTTTTTCTGATTGAACAAGTTCATATATACCATCAATCTTGTCTTCTAATGATGACAGCTTTTTCAGTACCCCCGTTATAGCGTTGGGAATATCTTCAAATCTTATACTATTTTCTTCCATGCTAATTATTTTTTATGATTTTTGATGCAAAGTTATGGGGAGACTGTCACTAAATAGAAAAAGTAACGTGATAGTAAGGCAGTATCAACCAAACTATCACGTTTTTACTTTCATTTAGCAGAATTATTGTGATTTATTCCTCTCTTAATATCTGTTCGATGGATTTGCAGATGGCATATTGACTTGCTGTCATGGAAACGTTTCTTCTTATCCTTGAAAGAGAAGAGGAAAGACAACTTGAAGTTATGAATTTCTCTGTTCCATCCTTTTTGATACTGGTTAAGAAGCGACCTTCTCCCATGACATATTGCCAATTATTGTTTATCAAATGGTATTGAGCCATAGCGTCAAACAGTACGGCTACATTACGTACATTCTTTACACGGATAGATGCGTCCAAGTCGCACTTGAATAGGCGACACAACTCGCTACGCACATCACTGTTGTCGGCAAAATCAAATATGTCGTGACTTTGGACAAGTTCTACCAACAAATCCATCTGTCTGTCTGACAATTGGCATCCCAAAGTGAGGATGGACGATTTCTTTCGGGTAAGGATTGGCAGACCAGTACCCACATGTTGAAGAAACAACTCAATAAGTTCCTGCTTGGAATAATCTTCTTTTTTCTTGATTATTGACACACACTTAGAGTCTCTAAACAAAGTACCAATAATGCCAATTGTCATCTGTCGCGAGTTCTTACAACGTGCACAATCACAGTCAATATATTGGTGACTGCGCTCAAATAGTTCTATGAAGTACTCTGTCTTCATATGATTCTTTTCAGCTTGAAGATACCAACTTCTTGCGATCTCAAACAACTCATACAGTTCTCTGTAGAAGTCTTCTGTACACTCCACATGTTTGTGGACACGCTTGCTCTCTTCAAAAAGAGAGAAGCCAAAAAAGGCTGTCTTTTTTCATTTTTATCTGTTTATTGTTATAAATGTTTGGTTTCCACGAAAGGTTAAAGTGCCAAAACAATAGCATCATTACATAGAATGTTGAAAATGAAAGGCACTAAAAACCACCTGTACAATAAAGGACTTATTGATACAAGTGGTCTTCTATACTAAGTGCTTACAAATGATAATCACTATTCATCTATGTCCAACTTAAAAGCTTCTGTAGCTTCATCTTTCTTCTTGTCAATTACTTTTGCGTAGATTTGCGTGGTTTTTACATTGGTATGCCCTAACATTTTGCTTACGGTATATATGTCTGTACCGTTAGCCAATTGTAACGTTGCATAGGTGTGGCGGAAGCAATGAAAGGTGATGTGCTTGGTAATCCCTGATGCTTTTACCCACCGTTCCAAAGGCCTAGATATCCATGAAGGGTCAGGCAGTCCGGCAAACACCAACAGTTCTCCGTCTTTCTTGCGCTCACCGCAAAGATTGTATGCCTGTGGCGATATAGGCATGTATTCAACGCCCTTAGTCTTCTGCTGAGTGAAATTGAGACGGTACCCACCATTGTATTCTTCAACCTCTGACCATTTAAGCTTTTGAATATCGCTATGTCGCATTCCTGTCAGTGCAGAGAACAAGGCTGCCCGTTTTAGTATATCATCACACGGAGTCTTTGCCAATATATTAAGTTCTTCCAGTGACAGATACTCTCTTCGAGCACTCTGAAACATGATATTTTTAGCCTTGGCAGCAATATCACAATTCAGATAGCCATCCACGAAAGCTTGTTTGAGTGCCGCCTTGAAGATAGAGAAGTACGTCGATGCCGTATTCCTTGAAATAGTTCCTTTCTTAGAACCACCCTGCGGTGCCTTTATCAAGAAGGAACGGAATGCCTCAATATACTTCATGTCAATCTGCGAGAACTGTATGTAGTCACACTTGGCAAACATTGACAACAGTGTGTGCAATCTGCGCCAGTTGACAACTATCGATTCTGACGCAGTTTCCTCTCTTTCTTTGATTAACTTCTCAATATACTCCAGAACATTGCATTTTGAGCGTTCGCTTTGTTCTGCCATTTCCATTTGCTGGTCAGTAAAGAGAGCCATGTTGTCGTACTCTTTTTGACGCAGGACTCGAACGCCATCCGCATAAAGGCAAGTTTCCATATCTTGCTTGGATTTACACTGAATAACGCCATTGTCATCTCGCTTGGGCTTGTACTTTATTCTACCAGCAACGGCTCGCTCGCTTCGTCGTTTATCCCATATAGGGGTAGTAATAGACCTCCTGAGATATTCACGCACTCGTTTGGGTTTGTCATTTCCCGTCTCATAAACAGGATAAGCTTCAAGATAGATGAACCACTCATCTCTCCACTCACTTTTCTTTAATTTGACGGAGACTTTAGTATAATCTAATCTTTTCATAATGGTTTTATATCTTTATAAAGTTTGTCTATTGATTCCTTGTGAGCATACACATAATTACCGATTTGCCGGGTCGGTATTGAGTATTTTCGTATATGAGCATACACGGTGCTGTCATCCAGATGAAATTTCTTGGAAATCTCACCTATTGTATAGCAATCCTCTGGTTCCATGCGGTACATGGTAACTGGTTTCCTTGGCTTGGTGTCAAGCGGAGACTGTCTTAACGGAAACAGATTCATTAGTTCTCCTTTGCATACAAGTCGTATTCCTTTCTCTGGCTCAATGAAGGAAATCTTTTTCATGTAGATGAGCCTATAAATGGTTGAGCGGCTTGCACCAAACATAGCATACGCTTCCGTTATGCTGATATACTCTTTAGACTTGGGCATATTGCTTACAATCTTGTCCAGTTCAAGTTGGCGTTTTTCTTCATCATGCTTACGCTTCCACGCCACCTTGGAGCATTTGGGTGAACAATACCAGGACTCCAAAGTCCTTGCGAAGAACTCTTCTCCGCACACAGGACATTTCCGTACTATCTTATACTTTGCTACTGCCATAATTCATTCATTTTGTAGTTCTTAATATCTATTCTTCTCATCATATCTACTTTTTCTTACAGGTACAAATAAGGTACAGATGTTTATAATAATAACGCAAAGATAGCAATATTATTGTGTACGGCCAAAAACAAGAAAAGCGTGTAACTCATTGAGCTACACGCTTTCCATTTGATATTGTATTCTTATTTCTCTATGTGCTTATTTCACCTCCTCGAAGTCTGCATCCTGTACATCAGGACCGTTCTGAGAAGACTGACCGCTGTTGCAGTTGCCATTGTTGCAACCACCGTTCATGTCAGGACCTGGCTGTGCGCCTGGCTGTGCACCTGCCTGATACATCTTCTGAGCTACAGTGTTGAGCTCTGCGATGGCAGCATCGATAGCAGCTACATCCTGAGCCTTGTGGGCATCCTTAAGCTTCTGGATGGCAGCTTCCATTTCTGCCTTTACATCAGCAGGGAGCTTGTCACCTTGCTCCTTGAGCATGTTCTCGGTCTGGAAGATCATAGAGTCAGCCTGATTGAGCTTGTCAATCTTTTCGCGCTCCTTCTTATCAGCTTCAGCGTTAGCTTCGGCCTCAGCCTTCATGCGGTTGATTTCATCCTCTGAGAGGCCTGAAGAAGCTTCGATGCGAATCTTCTGCTCCTTACCTGTTGCCTTATCCTTTGCAGATACATTGAGGATACCGTTAGCGTCGATATCGAATGTTACTTCAATCTGTGGTACACCGCGACGAGCAGGAGCGATGCCTTCGAGGTTGAACTGACCGATGGACTTGTTTTGTGAAGCCATTGGACGCTCTCCCTGGAGTACGTGGATGGTAACAGCTGTCTGATTATCTACTGCTGTAGAGAATGTCTCTGACTTCTTGCAAGGGATAGTGGAGTTAGCGTCGATGAGCTTTGTCATTACGCCACCCATTGTCTCGATACCGAGAGTAAGAGGTGTAACGTCGAGGAGCACGATGTCGCCCACACCAGATTCCTTATTGAGGATAGCGCCCTGGATACAAGCACCTACTGCTACTACCTCGTCTGGGTTTACGCCCTTTGAAGGCTCTTTACCGAAGTAGTTCTTCACGAGTTCCTGTACGGCAGGGATACGGCTTGAACCACCTACGAGGATTACTTCATCAATCTCAGAGTTAGAGAGACCTGCGTCACGCATTGCGTTCTGGCAAGGTACGAGACAAGCCTGGATGAGGTTGTGAGCGAGCTGCTCAAACTGTGAACGTGTGAGAGTCTTTACGAGGTGCTTTGGCACGCCACCTTCTGCAGAGATGTAAGGGAGGTTGATTTCTGTAGAAGAAGAGCTTGAGAGTTCAATCTTAGCCTTCTCAGCAGCCTCCTTAAGGCGCTGCATAGCCATTGGATCCTTTGTGAGGTCGATGCCTTCATCTGCCTTGAAGCCGTTTGCGAGCCAGTCGATGATTACCTGGTCGAAGTCATCACCACCGAGGTGAGTATCACCATTTGTAGCGAGTACTTCGAATACGCCGCCACCGAACTCAAGGATTGAGATATCGAAAGTACCGCCACCGAGGTCGAATACTGCAATCTTCATGTCCTTGTTAGCCTTATCTACACCGTATGCGAGAGCGGCAGCTGTTGGCTCGTTGACGATACGCTGTACGTTGAGTCCAGCAATCTGACCAGCTTCCTTAGTAGCCTGACGCTGTGAGTCGGAGAAGTATGCAGGAACAGTGATTACTGCGTCTGTAACTTCCTGACCGAGATAGTCTTCTGCTGTCTTCTTCATCTTCTGAAGTATCATAGCAGAAATCTCCTGAGGAGTATATTTACGGCCGTCGATGTCAACGCGTGGATAGCCGTTTTCGTTTACCACTGTGTAAGGTACACGAGTGATTTCCTTAGAGCACTGCTCGAAAGTCTCGCCCATGAAGCGCTTGATAGAGAAGATAGTGTTCTTAGGGTTTGTGATAGCCTGACGCTTAGCAGGGTCGCCTACCTTGCGCTCACCGTCCTTTACGAAGCCTATTACAGAAGGCGTAGTACGCTTACCTTCAGAGTTAGCGATAACTACAGGCTCATTGCCTTCAAATACTGCAACACAAGAGTTTGTTGTGCCGAGGTCGATACCAATAATCTTTCCCATGATTCTTATTTTTTTATTTTGTTATTATTCTTGTTATGTTATAGCCATCTCAACGGATTGCTCCGCTTTTTCGTGGCTTCGCAATCATTATTACAAAGGCTGTGCCAATGTATATGGAGTATAGTCTTTGGTATGTAGGGCTATGACATGGTACTGACATTTTTTGTGTTCTATGTTTATATATAATAAGGTATATGGAAAATTGGTACTGACAAATTGTCGGAAGAGGGAGTTCGTTTCTTTAATTCATAATGCATAATTCATAATTCACAATGCACAATGCATAATGCATAATTCACAATGCATAATTCATAATTCATAATTCACAATGCATAATTCACAATGCATAATTCACAATGCATAATTCACAATGCATAATTGCAATGCATAATGTATAATTCTTGATTTACTCAACATTATCAAGTGAATATTCGGATGTAGCTCTCACTGAAAAGATTTGTATAGGCTTCCAGCCTACATCTACAGAGAGATTCTACTTCTGTGGATTTTATATCCTATTAAGAATCTCAGCCACGCCGTTATCATCCACCGACGAAGTGACGATGTCAGCGGAGGCCTTCACCATCTCGCTGGCATTACCCATCGCCACTCCGGTGCCAGCATGGCGTATCATGCTGATGTCGTTTCCGCCATCGCCAAATGCCATAGTGTCTGCAAGGTCAATACCGTAATGACGTATCACGGCATCAATGCCTGTAGCCTTGTCAGTGCCGTTTGCCACGCAGTCGGCAAAGTCGGGATGCCAGCGGTTTTCATTGCAATGTCGCAGTATGTCCGTCATGATATGCTGGCTTTCTGCCTCTGTGAAGAAGGCGATGACCTGCATCACTTGGAATGACAGCGCCTCCTCAGAATCATGCAGCTCAGGTCGCTTGATGTCGAGAAGTTCAAATACATCAGTCACCGACTCTGGAATGCCTTTCGGAGCCACGAGTATAGCCTTGTCATTGCCTGCGTATGCCACAGCCATACCCGTCTTTTTCTGTTCTTCTATCATTCGTGCCACGTCCTCCTGGTCCACAGGGCGTGAGAATATGACGGTGCCGTCCTTCATCTGGCAGTGACCACCATTGACAGATATGATGCCATCATATTCCAGTTCGCCGAGATTGTCAATGAATGGGATAGGGCGCCCTGTGGCAATCCATACCTTCACGCCTTTTTCTCTAATTCTGTGAATAGCGTCGATGGCGGATTGTGGAACGCAATGAGTCTTGAATGACACTAAAGTGCCGTCGATGTCGAAGAAAACTATCTTTGGAGTTTTTATTTTGTCAGTCATAAAAATCAGTTTGCTTATTCTAAATCGTCTGCAAAGTTATACACTTTTTGCGGTAAAAACAAGGATATGACATCTTTTAATATACCTTTCAAAAATATTCTTTCACATTAAAATATGTCTTTCACATCTCTTTACAACTGTTAAAAGGGTGATAAAATTCCTCCGTATCTACGTGGTGAAAATCGGAAAATATGGTGATTGGAATGGTGAAAAATGGTGTAGCAAGACGAAAAGATAGCTATTAGAGAGTGAAAGCATAGATATTAGGATGCAATATCTATGCTTTCACGTCCTAATATCTATGCTTTCACTCTCTAATATCTATGCTTTCGCGAGGCGAAAACGCAGCTTTTTTGCTGATTTTTGTCCGTTTTCTTACTGTTTTATCGTCAATATTATAGTGCTACTTTTATAAAATACTGGCTGTCAGTCTGTTATAAAAATCTGCGAGAATCGCGTATTTGCAACCAGAAATACGTTTCCTGATTTTCAAATGTTAAAATATTGACGAAATGTTCAAAATAATTTTCTCTATGTCGTATGGAAGTGTTAAGAGAAGCCACCTTTACTGAGTAGTTCCTCTATGCTGATGCCGAGCAGTTCCATGTCGTGTTTCAGTTGAGGGATAGTCTCATTGAAGAATATTTCCTTGCGATGCGCCATGATGCGATCGCGTGCTCCTGCGGTGACGTAGTAGCCCATGCCGCGTCGCTGATAGATGATGCCGTCGCGCGAGAGTTGCTCGTAGCATTTCACGGCGGTGTTGGTATTCACCTGTAATAGCATGCCGTATTCCCTCACAGACGGTATCCTCATGTCGTCGGAATAGGTGCCGGCGAGGATTTCATCCATCATTCGGTCTGCCATTTGCAGATATATCGGTCTGTCTTGTGTAAACATAGTATGCTGAGTTTCAAGGAGAGTTAAGGCAAGTGCTCGGTGAGAGCACCGCCATAACGTCTCATTTTCAAACTAATAACTAAAAAAGTCTTCTGTAAAACCTATGCTATCATCTTGTTGCAGAAACGGCGGTAAGCCCAATAGTAGGCTCCTATGATGGTGCCGAACGCAATGAGATAGAACGTGATGTTGCCCATCAACTCAGGATCGACGAGAAGGTGCACAGTGTATGTCTTGTTAGAATATACCAATGGCACCATTAGGCTCGTGAAAATGATGGAGAGGGGAATCAGCACTCCGATGAGCAGCAGCGTCGTCTTGATGAATGACATGTTGCGGAAGAATGTCGAGCCCAATGTATAAACAGCGTGGAACCAAAGGAATGACACAATGCGGGTCAGAACAATATAGCTTGGATTGCTGTAGTCGTAATCACTGATACTGGAATTGAAGACGTCAGAGAAGTAACTCAATGTCAGCGAACCCGTAGTGAAGCGAAGGCAGATGTTATAGATTGCCTGTACCACGTCTGCCATGATGAGGGCGCAGAGGAACATCAGCGAATAGCCTACCACTCCGATAATCCATCGGGCGATGAACTTGTCCCTGTTGCTTGCAGGAAGCATGAGAAACTGGATGGAAGAGGCACGTGTCTTGAGCGGACTCATCATCTTGCTGGCGCTCAATATCATGCAGATGAAGAGCGCTATGTTTGCTATGGTGATGGCTGCACTGTAACTTATGCGCAGCGTATTGCTGAAGTCGGTGTAGGTCCCAGCGCAGATAGTGGAGAAAAACAGGAATATTGCTGCCATTACCATGGTGGAGAAGAATATGTTTCTCTTCTCAGTAATGATAGTGTGGAGGATTATTTTCTTTATCATATCGCTATTTTTTTTTATTATTTGTTGATGTTTGCCTTGTCATTTTTAGCACTGTCCTGGCTGATTCTGAGTGAGCTGTCGTCGATGTCAGCCCTGCCGCTAAGGTCTTTTGTCAGATTTCTGACGGAGCCTTTGAGCTCAGCGTCGCAAGCACCTGATGCCTGGATGTGGGCAGTTCCGCAGTTTTGGAAGTTAATGTCGAGGTCACTCTTGCCTGATGACATGATACCGACTGTATCGGCATTGTATATCCCGACTTCGATATCGCTCAGTCCAGAGGTGGACAGCTCTACTTTTCTGCTCTCAAGGCGCTTGATTTCTATGTCGCTCTTGCCAGAAACTCTGAGAGAAAATTCGCCTTGGCTCTTCACTTTGTCGGCTTCGAAGTCGATAGCGCCATGTGATTGAATCTCATTGAGGTACGGAGCGTGGACTATTACTTTGATATCGCAATCTAAAGTCTTGTCTATGGCATTCTTCATACCGTGGAAAGTGAAGGTTCGGTCGTCCTGTGCCTTGTCGTCTTTCTCGAAGATATTCCCATCGAAAGATGTCTGGAGGAGAGCGATATTCAGAATGCCGTCAGTCACTTTTGTTGACACCTTGGCATTCAATGCCTTGTCGGCTTCTATTTCTACATAGCAGGAGTCGTCTTCTATGTATTTGATGTCCAGTCCTCCACTCATCGTTATCTTGTCAAAAGGTTCGCAAGCACGTGTGATTTTGACTGTCTCGCCTGTCAGTTTGGTGGACTTGTTTTCTTTCACCGTGATAGTGCAAGAACTGAAGAGCACCAATGCGAGGGATGCCACGAGGGCTAATGTAATGGAAACGGTTCTCATAATCTGTGATTGATTGCTGCATTAAACAATAATTCGATGTTTACATTCGTCTCCTTGTCATTGCTGGAGGTGCGATGGGCTATCGTGGCATTGCCCTGAAGGGTAGGCTCCTGATAGATGACTTCGCTATCCGGTGCTCCCGGTGCCCTGAAATCGAAGGTGTATTTGCTGGTCAGTTCCTCGTTGGAAGCATTGAGCAGGAGACGGTCATTGTCGATGATGATGATATGGTCTATGAGAAACTCCACATCGTGCACCTGATGCGTGGAGATGACAATTACGCGATCATCGCTCATTGCGCTCGACACCACCTTGCGAAATTGTGCCTTGCTCGGTATGTCAAGTCCGTTTGTAGGCTCGTCCATCAGCAGATGCTTGACGCCGGTGGCAAGGGCAAAGCTGATAATCACCTTCTTCTGCTGGCCCATGGAGAGGCTGGTGAGGATAGGATCCCCCTTGATGTCAAACTCATTGAGGCATCTTCTGAAGGTCTCATTGTCGTATTTCGGATAGAAACCGCCGAGCGAGGTGCTCCATTCTGACAGCTTGACTGGTGGAAGAGTAAACTCCTCATTTATGATATAGAAGTCTTCCAGAGTCTCCTGGCGGCGCTCTATGGTCTTCACTCCATCGGCTTTGATGCTTCCGCCCTGTGGCTTGAGCAGACCTGCGATAAGATAGAGTAGGGTGGACTTGCCTGTTCCGTTTTTGCCTAACAGACCGTAAATCTTGTTTTCATTCAGTGTGAGACTGAGTCTTGTGTGGATATTATGCCTTGATTTACCGTAGGCAAATGTCATGTCTTCTATTTGTATCATACCTTATTATATATTATAGTGTTATTGTTTCAGTTGTTTCATTGTCTTGATGTGCTGTTATGCGATTCTGTTTTCCATGCTTTGAATCTTCATTATTATTGATTTAATAATATTATAACAGTGTACTAATGTTGTAGTACACTGCAAAAGTACAGTTATTACATAATACTTGCAAGAAAATATCGAAAAAAATGGTAGGAAATTAGTGTTTTTCTGTTCTTTTGTAATGTAGAGATTGCAAAAATAGAAAAAGAGGTATATAGACCAAAAGTGAGTCTATATACCTCTTTGATGAAGTGAATCCTATTTTATTAAGTAGGTGATCAGAATTATTTTTATAATAGCTATGCTCTATTGTGATGCAGCTACGTTCTGTAGAAGAAGGAATGATGCGGGCATCATGACTGATGAAACAGGACGTAGATGCGCACAAGAGAGTATAGATATTATAATAATGAAAAACAATTATAATTATCTATTCATTATCAAAATAATTTTGATCACCTACTTATAGTGGATTCTATTCTTTTATTCGTCGCAACCGAAGAGAGGGTCGTCATACTTCACCATGATAGGCTTGTCGTTTTCGATCTTCAGGATTTCTGCAGGAACGAACTTCTTATCTACTACAAGGCGGAACATATTGTCACGGAACCACTGCTCTGTCATGATAGCGCAGCCATTCTGACCGTGGGCGGTGCCCCAACTGTTCTCCACCTTCCACTTGAGAGGGTTGCCCTGCTTGTCGAGATCCACAGCTGTGAGGGTCATAGCGTGTGCAGACATGCTCTCGAATGTAGAGATACGCTCAGCCTTATTCATTGGGAAAGTAGTGTTGAAGAGAGTAGCGTAGTCGAAGAGATCTACGTCCATGAGACCTCTGTCACGGTCCATCTGAGGAAGGTCGTAAGAGCTATACATCTTGGTGTTAGCCTTAAGGGATGCGATAGCTATCTTTTCGATGTCCTCGATAGGCAGGTTGATGTAACGCCAGTTGTGACCATCATAGACGTGGCGGTCGTGTTGCACCTCATATACCTTGTAGTAAGGGTGACGTGGGTCGTTCATCAGCATAGCGTATTTACCAGCCATAGGGTCGCCAGCCACTTCTTTGTAGAATGACTGAGGAGTGTAAGTCTTCTCTTCACCGATAATCTTGCCGGTCTTGTCGCGGTGAGCATACTTGAATTCCTTGACAGGCTCGCCCAATGTCATAGAGAGGATGCGGTAAACCTCAGCGAGCATCTCTGTCTTTCTTGCTTCGATAGCTGCTGGCTTCTTCTTTGCCTGCACCATCTTGCGGAGCTCTAAGCCAAATTCGCGAAGCTTAGTAGAGATAATCTGACCCTGCAGACGAGAGTTTTCTGCCTGATAAGTCTCTGGCATTACGCACTTTGGCACGAGACCGTACTTTGCTGTGAGGTCAATGATACCGCAGAATGTACCGCCATCATTGAGAGGAGACTTGAAGAAGAACTTCACTTCTGGGTCTTCGATGTCCTTGTTGGCTGTGTTTATCGCTCCCTGAAGGAAAAGATTTGACTTCTCCAGCTGGTCGAAGAAGAAGGTGTAGTCGTGAGAGAACTCCACAGCGAGAGTGTCCTTGTGCTGACGTGCAAAGTCAGAACGAAGCACATTCATACTGGTAAACATCCAGCAACGACCAGAAGACTTCTGATTGTGGATGCTCTGGCTTGTTGTCTCTACGCTGAAATGATTGTCAACAGGACCCTGCTTGTTTGGATTCTTTGCAAGGTTGTTGATGTTGTTTGAAGCTATTGCATTTCTCAGCGCGCGCTGTGTCTTGCAATTCTTCTGGCTCTGCTCTATTTTCTGCAACATCTCCGGTGAGATACCGCCTGCCTTAGTCTGTGCATTTGCAGACATTGCGAATAGGGCAAGGGAAAGGAAAAGGAATGATTTCATTGTTTGATTTTAAATGGTTTAATATTAGATTTTTTACAAGGTGCGTTGCAATGACGCAATATTAGAATTGTATTCTCTTGAATTCCTGATGTTTATACAGTTGTTTGTGGAGACTGTTATGATAAAAAACTGCGACTGTTATGATAGACAGCAATGACTGTTATGATAGCCAGCAGCGACTGTTACAACAGGCTATAATGACTGTGGTGGGAACTGTTTCATCCCACCTTCAGTCTTATGCGTTTTCTTCTGCAATCGCAGCGCGAAGCTTTGCCTCCAGTTCGTCGCAGAGTTCAGGATTGTCTCTGAGCACCTGAAGAGAGGCATCGCGACCCTGAGCCAGTTTTGAGCCTTCATAAGAGAACCATGAACCGCTCTTGGCAACGATGTTCTTCTCCACTGCAAGGTCAAGGATTTCACCCACTTTGCAGATTCCTTCACCGAACATGATGTCAAATTCGCAACGGCGGAAAGGAGGAGCTACCTTGTTCTTTACCACCTTTACCTTGGTAAGATTACCGATTACATCCTCACCATTCTTGATGGCAGAAGACTTGCGGATATCAAGTCGCACGGAAGCATAGAACTTCAGAGCGTTACCGCCCGTAGTGGTCTCAGGATTACCGAAGGTGATACCAATCTTTTCACGCAACTGATTGATGAAGATACATGTGGTATTGGTCTTTGAAATCACGGAAGTCATCTTGCGAAGAGCCTGCGACATGAGTCTGGCATGCAGTCCTACCTTGTTTTCTCCCATATCTCCTTCGATTTCAGCCTTAGGAGTAAGAGCTGCCACAGAGTCGATTACGATGAGGTCTATGGCAGAAGAAGAGATGAGCTGGTCAGCAATCTGGAGAGCTTGCTCGCCATTGTCTGGCTGGGAAATGTACAGCTCATTGATGTCAACGCCGAGCGCTTGAGCGTAGAAACTGTCGAAAGCGTGCTCAGCATCGATGATGGCAGCAACGCCACCTTGCTTCTGCACCTCTGCGATAGCGTGGATGGCGAGAGTCGTTTTACCAGAAGACTCAGGGCCGAATATCTCTATAATTCTGCCACGAGGGTAACCACCGACGCCGAGAGCAATGTCAAGACCGAATGAACCGGTAGGAATCACGTCGATTTTATCCACGTGATTGTCGCCGAGCTTCATGATGCTGCCCTTTCCAAAGTCTTTCTCAATCTTGCTGAGAGCGGCTTGGAGGGCTCTGAGTTTAGGATTTACATCCTCTATTTCTTCTTTTTTAGCCATTGTCTTTCTTATTATTGAGTGTGAGTATGACTTATGTAGTCACATTCCTTTCTTCTATATAGTAATCAGAATGCAGTGGTAATCCGCACTTCTTCTTTTTACATTGGAATCAGAATATCGTGATAAGCCACACTCAGAAATTATAAATTATGAACTATGAATTATGAATTATAAACTTAGTCCACTTCCAGATTCTCATTGAATATCTCGTGCCAAGGCAGTCCCTGCTTGTTGAGCTGCTCCATGAATGGGTCTGGATCAAACTCTTCCACATTGTGAACACCAGGCTTTGACCATATTCCCTTGCAGAACATCATAGCTCCAATCATGGCAGGAACGCCGGTAGTGTAGCTTACGCCCTGCATTCCAGTCTCGTTGTAAGCATCCTGATGCTTGCAGTTGTTGTAGATATAGTAAGTCTGCTCCTTACCATCCTTGAGTCCGCGGATGCGACATCCGATGCTGGTCTCGCCGTCATAGTTCTGTCCGAGCTCCTGAGGATTAGGCAATACTGCCTTAAGGAACTGCAGAGGAACAATCTTTACCTTAGCATTGCCAGTGCCGTCAGCCAGCGGAGCCTCATATTCCACCTCGTCGATGCGTGCCATTCCGATGTTCTGGATAACGTCGAGGTAAGTGAGATACTGCTGTCCGAAGGTCATCCAGAAGCGTGCACGCTTGATGGTAGGATAATTGATTACGAGTGATTCGATTTCCTCATGGTGCAGGAGGTAAGACTCGCGAGGACCGATGTTAGGATAATTCAGCGGCATGTGAATCTCCATAGGCTCGGTCTCGATGTATTTACCGTTCTCATAGTAGAGACCTTTCTGGGTAATCTCACGGATATTGATTTCAGGATTGAAGTTTGTAGCGAAAGCCTTGTGATGGTTTCCTGCGTTACAATCCACGATGTCGAGGTATCGTATCTCGTCAAAGTGATGCTTTGCAGCGTAAGCAGTGAAGATACTTGTCACGCCAGGGTCGAAGCCACAACCGAGGATAGCGCAGAGACCAGCCTGCTCGAAGCGCTCGCGATAAGCCCACTGCCATGAGTATTCGAAGTGTGCTTCATCCTTAGGCTCGTAGTTTGCAGTGTCGAGATAGTTACATCCGCAAGCAAGGCAAGCGTCCATGATGGTGAGATCCTGGTAAGGGAGGGCAAGATTGATGACAAGTTCAGGCTTATAGTCGCTGAAGAGGGCTTTGAGTTGCTCTACATCGTCTGCATCCACCTGTGCTGTCTTAATCTCATTCTTATATCCAGCCTTATGTATAGCATCGACAATAGCGTCGCATTTAGCCTTTCTACGGCTTGCTATCATAAACTCTGTGAATACGTCAGCATTCTGTACGATCTTGAATGCTGCAACTGTAGCGACGCCACCAGCGCCAATCATAAGTACTCTACTCATTTTCTATATTCGTTAATTGTTATATTTCTGTCTTTTGTCAGCCGTGTGAAAGGCTGTAAAGGGATATTATGTATTCACTCAGCGCAGTGTCACGCTAATGTGATGTCTGTGTCAATAGTCGCTTTTTATTTCGTCAGCCCTTATTCCCAAAGCGGACATCAGAGAGTATCCGAGGATTTCCTGTCTGAAATTTCCGCCTGCTATTGGCTGCATAGCGAAGACTGTAATTCTCTTTTCATCGTCAGCATCGCGTAGGGCGTGCTTCAATTGGTCGATCATGCTGCCGTCATCACAGTCGGATATTATCATTACTCTGCGTACATCCTTATGGTTTGCAGCAGTCTTTACTATGTCGATGATGAAATCATCCTTGCTTACCACTTCCTCAACAGCGTAACAACTCATGATAAACTCGCCGAGATTGTCTTTGAAAGCTTTGCCGTTGAGATTTTCGGAGAAGTCGGAAGGCTGGAAATTCTTCATCTCTGCCTTGTCTTTGCTATGGATGAAGATTACCTGTGATTCGTTTTCCTCCTTTTCCTTGATGCCTCCGTCGAGGGCGATGCAGTCTATCCAGTGTGCGAGGTCAGCCTGTGGGATGTGTCTTCCTATCATTCTCTCGAAATTGACTATCAGGTCAAAGGCGACTTTATCCACGTAGTCAGCATCCACGATGATGATATTCTCGCTCCAATGTTCTAAATTCTTCATTGTTTGGGTGTAATGTATATGTGGGATTTATATATTCCCGCCTAACTTATCATGTATTAAATTAGTGGTTTGTGCCCACCTATAATTTATCGGGTACAAAGTTAATAAAAGAAAATGATTCTACCAAATAATAGAGGTGGAAATGATTTCCTTTTATCCCAAAACGCTTGTCAGGTCTTATTAGCATAACTATAGTATTGATTTGGTTGTCGGTTGTTGGTTTTTGGTTGCCCTCTACCAATACCATAGCATTAGAATAAGTAGGTAATCAAAATTATTTTTAATGAATAGATAATAATATTTGTTTTTCATTATTATAATATCTATACTCTCTTGTGCGCATCTACGTCCTGTTTCATCAGTCATGATGCCCGCATCATTCCTTCTTCTACAGAACGTAGCTGCATCACAATAGAGCATAGCTATTATAAAAATAATTCTGATCACCTACTTAAACGCGAAGCCACGCTTCCTTTTACGTAAGAAGCGTGGCTTAATATGGTTTTGTGGTGGACACGATGTTCACCTGATTTGTATTATTTTTAGCAAGGACGAGTCTTAGGCAGGTTGAATACATCCTGCACTTCCTTCATTGCTTCAGCTGTCATTCCATCAGGTTCGCTGCCCATATTGCGTGCGCACATATAGATATTAGCGGCTTTGCAGAGCACGTCAGTCTGGTCAAAGGCATCCATAATGTCCTGACCTACAGCGACAGTGCCGTGCTTTTCCCAGAGTACTACGTCGTGCTTCTTTATCTTTTCGAGAGTAGCTTCAGCCAATTCTACGGAAGAAGGCAAACCGTAAGGCACGATACCTATGCCGAGAGGAGCGAAAGCCAATGTCTCTGGAATCATAGACCAAAGCACACGTGTCATCTCATCGCCTTTGAGGAAGCGCTGGATGTGTGACATAGCCACCAGTTCGATAGGGTGGGTATGGAGAGTAGCCTTATAGCATGAGCCAGTCTCAAGGAGATAGTTCTGCAATGCGAGGTGAGTAGGGAGCTCTGAGGTAGGCATTACAGGTTCGTCAGCAATGATTTCGTAGCTTGCGCAGTCGTCGCAAATGCGCACGATAGAGCCATTTTGCATAGGCCAGCGAGCGAGATCGCGCATTCGCTTGCCAGTTCCTTTGCAGTAGAAATACTTACCCTTGAGCTGTGGAAGCACCATACCGATTTGCTTTACCGGTGCAATGGCAGGCATAGCCTTGCATTCCTCGTCCATAAACTCGGTGACATTGACGGTGATATTACCGCCATTACGCTCAGCCCATCCCTTTTGCCAGAGGTAACCAGTCACCTCTGCAATCTGATTGACTACGGCTTCAAGGCCTGGGCGTCCTTCTAATATACTTTTCATAATTAAAGTCCTCAATCCCCCAACTATGGGAATATGCCTTTATAGTCCCACGTGATGCGGGAACAAGCGTCGGGGGAGTTAGTTTTTATTGTTATAGTTTTTTCTTTTTTCTTTTGTCAAAAGCCAGTAAAAGCGTTGCTTTCAGATGACATTTTTCATGCTTTCAGATAGCCTTTTCCATACTTTTAGATGGTCTTTTCCATACTTTCAGATGGTCTTTTCCATGCTTTCAGATGGCATTTTCCATGATTTCGGAATGGCAATTAGTAGTTGTCTCCGTAGCGCTCCTTAGTGATTTGCTCCAGACTCTTGCCACGTGTGTCAGGCATACCGATGAGACCCACGATGAGAGAGATAGCAAGGAGGGCTATCATGCAGTAAGCTGCGATGGTAAAGCCTTCGCCATTTTCTCCATAGATGTATGTGAAAACCAGTCCCCAGATGGCAGAAAGACCACGCACAATGAAGAACATGAGACCCTGAGCGCCAGCGCGGAACTTGGCTGGGAATAGTTCAGAACCCCAAAGGGCATAGAATATCTGCACAGAAAGGCCGCTGTTGAGACCCCAAAGAATTACGAAAGCCCACAGTGTAGCCATGCTATTCACACCCACAGTAACGACGAGAAGCCATGTGGAAAGTGCGAAAACGAGTCCGAGTACATACACCAATCTATGGCTTGTACGGTCGAATATGCGTGAGAGTCCGAGCGTTACTACCACCACGATAAACCACTGTATGCAGTTCATCCAGTTGGAATACTCATTGCTTACGCCACCTGCCGTCTCGCAAATGCGTGGAGAGAAGAATCCCATCACGCTGGCTACGAGGTTCCAAGTGAGGTAAATGGCAGCAAGGAAAGCTACGGTTCTTACTGCTACCTTATTGGTAAACAGTACTTTGAATGCCTGAAGCAGTCCGGTGTCCTCACCTTTTGCCTTTGATTCAGCCTTTGATGCTTCAAACTCAGCACTCTCTTCCAGTTGGCGTTGCAGATTCCATGCTATGAAAGCAATGATGAAGAGGGTGAAGAATACTACCCTTGAGCTGAATACATTGACCTCGGAGATATTGCTCATGTCGGCTCCGCAGAGAGCTGCAGCGCTCTGAACCCATCCGAAAAGTATGCCCCCAGGAGCGAAAAACATACCCATCAGGAGGATAATCATAGGGCCCACAGCCCATGACATCTGCGAGATACAGATGTTACGTCCGCGGTTATTGACTTCAGAACTCTCAGAGATGTAAGTCCAAGAGGCAGGAACACCAATACCTACAGATATGCCAGTGATGAGGAAACCAGCGAGAAGCATAGGGAAATTCATGGCAAGCATCACGATTACTACGCCAAGCATATAGACGAGAAGATTGTATGTGAAGATAAACTTACGTCCGAACTTGTCAGCGAGGAAGCCGCCGATGATAGCTCCTATGGCAGCGCCGAGAGCGTTGGCGCTGAGTGCATTGATCCATCCGAGGTGCATCTCTGTGAGCCCGAGATACTCCTTCCAGAGAGTGATGCCACTACCACCTGCTACGATGGCTCCGGCATCAAGATAATTATTGAGAGATACCGCAATGGTACTTTTCAATGAACTTGTCTTACTCATCTTATTATATAATATGTAAAGAATGAAAAGTGAATAGAGAAAGCATAGCAATGTTTCTCAATATGGCAAGACCTATGCTTACAAACATCCTGAAAGCATAATTCCATTATCCATTATTCACTTTTCATTATCTAAGTATATTATCTCTTGCTTGTTACGTCAACGACGTATTTGTCGATGTCATTGATGAAATCCTGACCTACAGGTACGTTGTTGCGTACGCAGAATTCGTCATAGACAGCCTGCCAAGGCATAGCCTTCTGCTCCTCGATGAGGGCGAGAACCTTGTAGCCTTCGCCAGCGAGTTCGAGACGAGAGATTGCCTCACTTGGCTCAAGGAGAGCGCGGAGCATGCACTTCTGTGCGGCGCGTGAACCGATAACGTAAGCACCGATACGGTTGATGGAACCATCAAAGAAGTCAAGACCATAGTGTACACGGTCGAGAGCGCCGGCACGAACGATTTCAAAGAAGAGCTCCTGTGTAGGGTCATCCATGATAGTTACGTGGTCAGAGTCCCAACGTACTGGGCGTGAAACGTGGAGCATGAGTTCCTTGAGGAAAGGAAGAAGAGCAGAAACCTTGTCTGCAGGAGACTCTGTAGGGTGATAGTGACCTGTGTCGATGGTCAGAAGTTTATCGTTTTGAGCTGCATAAGCAGTGTAGAAGTCGTGTGAACCCACTGTGAATGACTCCAGACCGATACCGAATACTTTGCCCTCGATGCAGTCCTTCATCATAGGCTGCTTCTTCTCGAAGATTTCATCGAGTGACTTCTTGAGTGTGTTGCGGTAGAGAGCGTGGTTTACGCTTACGTCCTTGCATCCGTCGTGCACCCAAAGGTTCATGATACAAGGGTCATTCTGTGCCTCACCCATAGCGTTTGCGATGTCACGGCAACGCTTGGTGTGCTCCACCCAGAACTGACGTATGCCCTCATCAGGATTGGCAAGAGAGAGTGATCCTGACTTAGGATGAGAGAAAGAAGAAGAATTGAAGTCGAGGAGAGTGTTGTTCTCCTTAGCCCAGTCAATCCAAGACTGGAAATATTCTACAGTAACCTCGTCGCGGTCAACTACCTTTCCCTTGAAGTCACCGTAGATTTCGTGAAGGTTGAGGCGGTGGTTACCAGGGATAAGAGACTTTGCCTTGAGGATGTCCTGACGGAGTTCGTCGATATTGCGTGCTGCACCAGGGAAGTTGCCAGTGGACTGTATGCCGCCAGACATTGCGCCAGCCTGCACCTCGAAGCCCTTTACGTCGTCTGCCTGCCAGCAATGGAGGGAGAGGTGGAAGTCCTGAAGCTGCTTGAGTACCTTCTCTGTGTCAACACCGATTTCTGCGTAGCGCTCTTTCGCTACTTCGTAAGCTTTTGAAATAAGTTCTGCTTTCATATTAGTTTAGTTGTATAGTTAATTTGTGGATTTGTTGTCTTGTTGTTTTGATATTTGTCTGAGAGAGATGTGATTATCGCTTGTTTTTATAGACAATAAACAATAGAAACGCTCCAAACATAGAGTTGAAGCTTAGCCTTTAGCGCTTAATATCTTGAGATACTTCACGTAAGCGGCATCCCATATTTCCTTGTCAGCAGGAGAGAAGCGCTTGAGGTTGAGGCTGTTTGCTATCACTTTGCGCATATCCCAAAGGTCTTTCATCTCGCCAGCAGCCTTTGCCTGCACCATGATATTGCCGAGTGCAGTGCCTTCCTGCGGACCTGCGAGCACCTCCACGCCACATGAATTGGCAGTAAACTGATTGAGATTGTCATTGAGAGAGCCACCTCCGATGATGTGGAGCACTTCGATAGGGAAGGAAGCCATCTCTGTAAGGTAAGAGAATACCTGACGATAGCGGAGCGCAAGGGAATCGAATATGCAACGGCATATCTCTGCATAGCCCTGTGGGACGTGCTGATTGGTCTCCTTACAGTATGTCTGTATAGCGTCAATCATAGAAGACGGATTTGCGAAGCAAGCGTCATCAGGATTGATAATGCTCTGGAATGCAGGCTGCTTCATAGCCTCTGCGATAAGTTCTGGATGGGATTTCGGAGCGTCAGTCCATTCCTTGCGGCAACGTTCGTAGAGCCACATTCCGCAGATATTCTTGAGGAAGCGGGTCGTGCCTTCTATTCCGCCTTCGTTTGTGAAGTTTCTTTCGTAAGAGATATGATTGATGATAGCCTCCTTTGTCTCTATTCCCATGAGTGACCATGTGCCAGAAGAGAGGTAAGCGAACTTCTCATTCTTTGCAGGAACGGCAGCTACGGCAGAGCCAGTGTCGTGTCCAGCCACTGCAATGACAGGGATAGCGCCGTAGCCAGTCTGCTTCTGCACGTCGGCAGTGAGGGCACCTACGAGGTCGCCAGGATTGACCATTCTGCCGAATTTGCTCTGAGTGAGACCGATGGAAGCCAGCAGACGAGGGTCGAGCTGTCCGGTGCGAGGATCAAGGAGCTGTGCTGTAGAGGCGATGGTGTATTCGCATACCATATTGCCAGTGAGCATATAGCTGAGTGCATCAGGGATAAAGAGTATCTTCTGAGCATTCTTTAGAGCAGAATTGCCAGCCCTCTTCATGGCATAAAGCTGGAAGATGGAGTTGAAATTCATAAACTGGATGCCGGTGACGTCATATACTTTCTCTCTTGACATGACGTTTTCGAGGTAGTCATCCATCGCATCGAATGTGTGAGGGTCGCGATAAGCTATTGGCTGACTGACGCTTCCGTCCTCAGCTACGCAGACAAAGTCCACGCCCCATGTGTCGATACCGATACTCGTGATGCAGAGGTCTCTCTGCTTAGCCGCTTTCAGTCCTTTGATAATCTCAAAGTAAAGCGCATAGATATCCCAGTAGAAATGACCGTTGGCTTCGATAAGATTATTATCAAAGCGGGTTAATTCTTCCAATATGACCTTGCCATCATCGAGAGTACCCACGATGGTGCGTCCACTTGTAGCTCCAAGGTCAACGGCAAAGAAATACTTCTTATCCATTATTGTAAGGTTGCAGTATTATGTAGTTAGTAATAAATTTTCCGGCAAAGATACAAAAATATTTTCAAAGATAGTATAATCTTTCACATTTTTTGTGATAAAAGAAGAATAATGTAATAATATTACTGGTTCCTTCAAATTATAGTCAAAAAAACTTTTTTATTTCTTCATTTCTTCTTATCTTTCCTCTATAAAAGGATAATGATTTCCCTCGCATAGGGTAACTAAAATCA
>SAMEA104315432__coassemble_371_pt1 | contig 23087 bp, 11 predicted proteins | sample SAMEA104315432__metabat2_low_PE_031 | metagenome-assembled genome bin SAMEA104315432 (sample SAMEA104315432) | gut metagenome | biome: Monkey gut; feature: monkey-associated habitat; material: faeces | place: China | collected 2013
AAGAAGCCGCCACTGTGCCAACGGCTTTTACCGTTGGTTACCAAACACCAACCAACCATCACCCACTACCCCTCAAGAAGCCGCCACTGTGCCAACGGCTTTTACCGTTGGTTACCAAACACCAACCAACCATCACCCACTACCCCTCAAGAAGCCGCCACTGTGCCAACGGCTTTTACCGTTGGTTACCAAACACCAACCAATAACCGACAACCAAACACCCGACTAAACCTTACAAAGCTTCGTCTTCCATATAGAATACCTCGTCAATAAAATTCCATTTTTCATCGCCGAGACCGAAATCGGGAAGCAATGTGACGGTCTTGATGTATTGCTTTTTGACAGTCTTGTCGAAGTCTGCATTGGTGGAAGTCTTTGACTTATAGACTCCTGGCGCCAGTTCCGCAGTGAACTTCTCAGGGAGGTTGGCCTTGAAGAAAATGACAAAATTATTTTGAAATGTGGGGCTTTGCTCATCAAAACGGAAATACTTCACCGCCACGAGAGATTTGCTTTCATCATAGAGTTTCAGACGAACCCCGCCGACATGGAAAACTTCCCGACCGACACGTTCCCACGTACCACTTACAGCATATTCATAACTTTCATCATAATCCTCCCGTCCTACAGCCTGTCCCACCTTTGTAAACCTTGAGCATTCTTCAGGTTTGTAGATACGAAGCTCTTCGAGACTATAGATTCTCTTCTCGTTTGGTTCGGTCGCTACTATTGTCGCATTCCATTCTATTTCATCATTTAAATTGTCAATAGTGGCATCGATTTCGTATTTCTTGTTCTTTTGCAGTTTTGCGCCCTTGGTGTCGAGTGCGATTATTCTTTCCAGATTATTATTTTCCCAAATGAGAAGGCTGAGATCGGTGAATTCATTCTGATTTTCCTCAGTGCGTCCTACCTTATCAAACTCCACATAGCCCTTGAGTCTGGTCTTGTCAGGAGAATCCGCAGTAAACGCCCCTAAAGAGAAATTCTTTATCACAGGAATCTGATAATCATTCTTCTGGCTTAGAGTAATCTCTTTGAAATGTGCATCGCCGAACATTGTTCCGAAAGGTAGTAACTTCACGATAGTAGGCACATGCTGGTTGATGCCCAGATAATCGAGAGTAGTAGTGATACCACCTTTGCTTTGAGCCAGGAAAATGTCGAGAGCATGGGTATATTCGGTACGATTATTGCCTTTGACATACTCATAGTAAGGCAGAGGCAGACTGATCTTATCATATGGATTCTGGTCGCGAAGGAAGCAAGTGAGATTATTGGTGTACTCCTTTCTGTTGATATATGAGATGCCCACGCCTTTCTCAAAAACGGAGAATCCTGGAATAGACAATCCCACTACTTTCACGGAGAAAGTATGCCTGCTCTCATCAAGGTTTTTATATCCACTGGTTTCGTATTTGGACGTGGTCTTTGTTCTATTGTCTCTCTCTTTGAAATAAGGCTTGATGGATCCAGGCTCAACACCGATTTCAAATCCATACCATGACTCATTTATATCAGTGGAGGTCTCATTATAATCGGCATATCCATCTTTCGTCTCGTACTGGTATGCCAATTCCACTGAAACTATCTTAGGAATAATTGGGATCGGAATAGTAGGAACAGGAATCATCGATGGCGATTCGACAGATAGTGGTCCTACCCATCTGATTTCTACGGTGCCATTGGCATAGACGGTTTGCGTAAATGTGGTCTTGACATAAGAATCGAGTCCTAAGCGGAATTCATCCTTGTCGCTGTCAATGTGGATGTCGAAAGTTTGCTTCAGGCGTTGCGACCACTTTCTCCCCCATTCGAATATTCCTGTAAATTTTACCGGGCTGAAGTGTCCGACGTTACTTGTCTGGGTTAACTTGATTTCCTGCGTATAGGTGGTGTCAATGAAAGTCTTTTTCATATCTGTGGCTCTCGTGATGTCAGACGGGGTGTCATCATATCCCTGATAATTGCTTTTCATGTCAATCTTCAGCACCTTGAACACACGGGTGCCATCGACATTATTGCCGATACACTTGAAACGGTCGCCATCCTTGAACACGCGCTCAGCCTCTATGGCTATTCCGCCAAACCTATCATCGGCGGCATGATATACCACGTCGCCCGGATTGGGGAGCAACTCCGCCGGCATAGAGCTGGCGAAGGAGATTAGAGAGTCCTTTATCTCAATGATATAGCCATTGTAGTCGTCATGATTGAGCCATACCACGTTTTCATGAAACTGGTAGGTGGCAGTGCCAGTCTCGTTCTTGATGTGGCGCGGGGCAGTGAAGCCGTCGCCATTGTTTGCGAGGTCGGCATCCTCTTCGTCGATGAACGAGTCGAAGGAGAGTGAGCAGGAGGCTAACATGCCCACTGTTATCATGATAAGGATGTAATATAGTCTTTTCATAATGAGGATGGGGTTTTATTATTATAGGAATTATTGCCCGGTAACGCGGGCAACACAGTGGCGGATTTTTAAATGAAGAATGAAGAATGGGAGTTACGTTTCTTTTAGTGAAAAGTGAAAAGTGAAGAGTGAAAAGTGAAAAATCGCGCTGACGCAATTGAGAACCTCAAGCCAGAGTACGTAACCCGAATTCTTCATTCTTCATTCTTCATTCTTCATTTAGAACATTCTTCATTCTATCACCAGACTGACGAGATTTGACAGTGTGCCGTGGCTCTGTCCATCGAACTTCACCTGGTAACTGAAACGCTCAAGCTGATATTTTCGCCGGTCGAAGGCACGAAATTCTATTGTCTCTCCGAGCACCACATCGCGGCGACCAGAGACTCGGAAGACGTAATACTCATGTCCGTTCCAGTTCATGAGTTTAGGAGTGGCACGCAGTTCTTCGCCAACGAAGGCTCCCACCATCAGCGACTCTCCAGGTCTTTGCCCGTGGACACTGATATCAGCATATACCACTGTCTCGTTCATGTATTCGCCCTGCGGCACACCTTTCCAAGGCTTCATGACCCTTACGAGGCATGTGTCAGCCACAGACTCATCTACAGCCGACCTTGCCACCACCTTGCATGCCCCAGCCTTGACAGCCACGAGGGAGTCACCGCTGACTGTAGCGATGGCATCATCGACACTGTACCACTCCACTCCGACGTTTCCGACATTCACCGGCATGATGAATGCAATGAGGCGGCACGAGTCTCCCGCCATGATGTCGATGGTATCGCGATACAGCGTCATAGTGGGCTTTTCCTGAAGTTCGTCTTCCTCATAGGTGTAGAAATCACCGCACGAGCACAGGGCTGTGACTGTGAGTGCGAGGCACACCGCACGGATTGCCATGCGGAGTGAAGACGTATTGATGTTGTGTAGCTTCATATCGACAGAATGTGAGTGAGGGGGTTAGGGAATAGGGATAATTCTTACTTTTTCTGAGGCGCTGTGACCTTCACGATATTCGATGGCTTGCTGGCTCTTCCATCAGAATAGAGCAGCTTGACATAGAATTCGGCTGTCTCGCCAGGCGAGAGCAGGCGGTTGCTATGCAAAGGCTCATTGATATCCTCTGAAATGAGATATTCGAAAGAGTCCTTGCCCGGCTTTCGTACATATACGCCCCAATAGCGTTCGCCGTCAGGCTGTTCGCCTTCGCAGTCCCATGAGAGGCGTGTACGCTCTGCGTCAGAGTCGTATCGTCCTACGAGATTGAGCTCCACGTTGACGGCGGTGTTGCGATTATTCATTACGGAGACGACAAGACTTGGTCCGGAACTGATACCTGTGGAATTGAATGATTCCACCACGTATTCATAGCGTCGCCTGTTGTTGAACGGCGGATTGTCGTCAATGCGGATGCGGTAATTGTCAGCAGCCACAGAGTCGGCATTCAGCGAAGCTATCAGTTCCCAGTCAGGCTGATTCTCCAGACGTCTGAAGACATTATGGATGATAGTGGCTTTGTCAGCACCGGCTATCCAGCAGAGGTGTATGCCTTCTGTATCTACCACGAGAGTGTCGAGGTGAGCAGGAGTAGGCGGAAGCAGATGAGGACGCTCCACCTGCAGAATCTTGGTGTATTGTCCGATGTTGGAAGCATAGTCGGTGGCACGCACTCGGTAATAGATATACTTCTGATTGACATCCACTGCCACGGAGTCGGTGAAGGTGGTGTCGCGCATCTGTTGCGGTGAGATGATGACAAACTGATGAGTGGTATCATTTGCCACAGCCACTTCATAGAATGCTATGTCGCCACGATCCTCAGGAGCAGGCGACCATGAGAGATGTATTCTGCCATTCTCCTCCACTTCTGCCTTGAAATTGAGCGGAGGTTCCGGTGCTTTCTTGTCCTCGATGCGAAGCTGTACCGGCATGGAATATCCCATATTGCCTGCCGTATCGACAGCGGCAATGGTGAGCATACCGGTGGAAAGGCGGCTGACATCAATGGAAAGCACGGTGTCGGTAGGAGAGAACATCGTTTCGGAGATACTCTTCCACTGCTTACCAGTATAACGCTCATTATAATAGAGAGGCATAAATCCTATGCAGTCGTCCTCTATCTCGGCTTTTTCTATCTCCACATGGGCGGTAATCACCTGGGTAGAGTCAGGGTCTCCTTCACGGGTGATGAGAATCTGGCGTATGGTAGGCGGTGTCGGAGCATCCACATCTCCCACTCTCACCTTATGGGTGGTGGAACTGACGAGCAAATCACCGAAGGCATCATAAGCCAACACGCGGTATTCATACACTCCAGGCTTCTCCACTACGTCGGAATAGCGATTGAGTTCCTCTTTATCGAAACCGAGGTCGAGAGCGGAAGCATACGGACGGACCGTAAGGCGTTTCCATTCAGTCTCTCCTTCGAGACGACGCTCCACCTCGAATGTGGAATTGACCTTGTCTTCCCACCTCAACACGAGACTCAGAGCCGTGCTCACCGTGTCACTATAGACAGGAGCATAAACTGCAGGCTTATACTTGGTGCATTCTATCTCCACCACACCAGGAGCGATAGGCAATCGTCCCAAAGAGTCGCGCTTAGCAGGCTGAAGGATATACTGATAATGCAATCCCTGCTTGACGTCGCGATCGACATATCTCAATCCGATGGCTTGAGCCACGTCGGGGCGCCATTCTGCCACCATTTCAGCGAACGCATACTGCGTCTGCTGATCTTCGTATATTTCCAGCATTGCGCCCATCTCTCCGTAGCGTTCACGTGTCTGGTTAGGCTTAACGCCTCCCTCTCCATAAATCATTCCTACAGCCACGAATGCCAGCGAGTCGCTTTCTGGATAGCGGGCACGCAGTTGTTCGAGCGAAAGCGGACGAATCCCTTCTGCAATGAGGTCGTCGTGGAGCACGCCACTCTTATCGGTGTAGATACGGTAGAGATTATAGCCTACGTGGTTGAGGTAGTTCCAAGTGACGTAGTCTTCCGGCGCCCATCTCAGCACGATGCTGTCACCATAGCTTCGCGAAAGCATATTGATGGCAGCAGGGCGCACCCTCACTTCCTCCTCGACGACAGAGTCGGACTGTTGCACCGCCTCATTGCCATACTGAGGAAAAGCCACGTTAGCCGTTGCCGTGGAAGATCTGCCCGGTGCGAGAATTGCCGATGCAGACACCGCTATGAAGAGCGATGCTAAGAGTGTAGCTATGACCTTGTTTCTTTTCATATTATGATGTTTTTTAGTTTTACGATAGAGAGAGAGTTAAAACGTTCCGAAAAAAAGAATCTGATGTCGTCAACGTCGTGTCCTCCGGGTCCTCACTGTACTCTTCTGCTTAGTACCAGTAGCAGTAGTGCGAATGGACTGCTTCAGCTGAGTGCCAGTAGAATTCTTTTGCTTACTACCAGTAGAGGTAGTGCCATTAGCCTTCTGAACTTTAGACGTTGTAGCCTTTGTAGAAGAGAGAGGCTCTGCCTTCCTTATCGGTGCAGAAGAAGCCGCTGTAGAAGTGGTATCAGCCTTTGATATCTCAGTATTGATAGGACCGGTAACGCGTGTCCGCCTTTCCGTCTCAGCCTTCTTGATATCATTGTCGGTGATGGTACCGACCTTAATCAGCGTAGATGGAAGTTCCGGAGTGGAGTTTGCCTCCTTCTTCGAACTGTTGCCATTGCCCTCTCCAATACGAATGTTACCATTCTCGAGATCTTGTATGAACTTCTCCATCTCCATATCTTTTCTAAATTGACTGACAGGCTTGGTGTTGTTCATCTTCAAGTCTGTAGAACTCTTAGAAGAAGTGCCTTTAGGAGGATTAGAGGTATTTTTGTTGCCATTATTGTTGCCATTACTGTTGCCATTACTGTTACCAGAAGACGCCATAGTCGGCCTTTTATCGCCAGGGAAATAGAAGATTTCGCTCAATCTCTTTGGTTCGTATCCCTTGGCATTCTGGTCATCCAGGTCTTCAAGAGTGATATTGATCACCGGTGCAGTGTATGGTGCCAGTATTCCGTCTGACATATCATACAGTTCCGGATTGACAGCATACTCGCCACTGTTGAGGTCATAGCAGTTGGTGCGATAGACCTGGACATTAAGTTTACCGACATTCTGACGTGCTTTTCCGCTCAGGAATGGAGTATGAGAGCTTGGGATTACGCCTGAAAGCTTGCCCCATACAATCTCATGTGCATCTTTGTGGAATCTGCCTTTACTGATCTTCTGCTGTCCTTCAAACTCGAATATATCATTCGGGTCAAGATAACGCGAAGTGAGAGCCATCTGATAATATGGTACGAACGCTCTGGCATAGGAGTTACCGCCTGCTAGTGCGCTGCTGGAACCCCCCCTAGTAGAGCCTGACGGATCATATTTCTGATAGAGACCGTTACATTCTTCCAGATAATCAGAGACGAAATTCTTCAGCTTTCCTTTTTCCGTCTTATATCTGCCGAATTGATTGTCCGCAAACTTCATTTCATTTTCCAGTCCGCTGCTTACTCTGGAGGCGACAGAATATACATCAAGGATGTTCTGTACAGTCTCAGCTACCATTCGGGTATATCTGTCAGAAGACTCATATGACCACGGATTGATGCCTCTCATACGGCTATTGCCCAGCAGGGCAACGTCCTCCTCCACCTTGTCCAGTTCACGAACTGGGAAATAGGTAGGCTCCGGACTGTAAACGAATACGTCGAGCAGTTCCTTTGCTCCCTCGGTTATGCGGTTCTCTGAGGCTTGTCCGTATCTTCCGCCATTGATACCTCCAGAGCCAAATGACACCAGGGATTCCGTGGTCGATACGCCGATGTTGTACTTCTTGAGCTGTGCTTTCCATCCACCTACCAGAGCATAGTTGGCAATCCAGCTGAGATACATATACGGATCTTTCTGTATCATGTACTCATTTCCAGACTTCAACATGCCGATTGAGCCATCAGGATATCTGCTGTAGCTTCTGATGCTTTGGAGCACCTTGTCCTTATAGCCTATCAGTTTCCATGTGGTGAACGGAAGTTCATACTGCATTGTCCTGGAATCATTAGACCGTTCAAATCCACCATTCCATGAAGCATCATCACAGCTGAGAGGCAAGTAGAGCAGATTGATGGTGTCACGCACCTCGTAAGCCACGTCCTCTGTAACGGTGTAAGTACTGGTGTTATACATATTTGTATTATTTTCCAGTCCGGTCAAGAGCTTATCTACCTCATTATCGGTAAGTCCATTGGTCTTCCATCTTTTAAGGATGTTAGACGCAGACGATGGAGAACTCATATTCGAACCTGTATTGCCTACCTTCGATTTGCCAAGAGTCTGCGTACTGCCACTACCGGTAGTCTGCTTATTACCCTTACCAGCAGTCTTACTGCCCACAGGGTCATTGTTACGAAGACCACCACTGCCTGATGCGGCAGGATTATATACGCCCTTAGCGCCAGCCTTCTTCAGTATCTTACGTATCTCATTCGTCTGACTGCGCCACATTGCAAGCACTGATACCGAAGGCATAGTTCCTCCGTTAGCCTTGATTACTATGCGGGCAAATGGAGTATTCGTAACCTTCTCCTTCTCCACTTCCTCAGTTCTGGTCATGGTTCTGGTAGTGATATAGTCGAGACTAAGGTCAGCTATCCACTGTCGGTCAGCAGCATACCGTCCCTGCTTTATACGTCCTAATCCGAGAGGCTTGGAAGTGATGATATTGCAGGACTTTACGCTGGACTTCGCACCAGGATATGTGAATGTCATGTTCTTGATCACTGCATCCTCAGAGTGGGAGAGCTTGCGAACATTCACCTTCTCTTTGACCTTCGTCACCCTTCCTCCACGACCGTGACGGTAAGTACGGGTTCTTTCCTCTTCGTCCCATACATACTGATTCCATACCAGCTTGTCGGAAGGGTTCTTCATCTTGAACTCTCTCGTCAAGGCTATGTTAGGATATACCATATCTATAGCATGGGCTTTGAGGCGTCCGTTTTCGGCATTCCTGTCGTCATTGGCAAGATCCTGCTCGGAGACAAACAGCTTATTGTGGTATGACGGATAAGCCGATGCCACGTAATCACTAAGCTCAAAGTTCTCGGAAGTAGGGTCGAAGGAATCACTTCCATCATCAGTGGTGCGGAAATAGTAGAACTTTTCCTGCGTCCACGCCTTGTTTCCGCTGCCTATTACTTCACCCTTATCATTGGTATCTACAGTCCAAGGGTCCACTTCCTTACCTGCTTCTATCTGCTTAGCGCATCCTACCACCTTCAGAGCATAGAAGCGGTTAGGCTTCAGTCTGCGGAGGTCGAGGAGGTGCTGGGCTGTAGTCTCATTGCCACGATAGAAATACACGATCTCTGTATTTTGCGGATTACGATGCAATGAGTCTGCATAAGCACGGGTAGAGTCAGTATATGAATAGAGGTATGCCATGTATCTTCCATCCGTCTTGTTCATATCCTTATTGCGGAAGATGAATGTTCGGGAAGCGAGAGCGGCGATATCCTTTGCTGTAATGCCTATATTCTCCAATCGTGCGCGCTCATTTTCATCGAGCAGACGATAATGCTGGTTGAGGTTGGCATTGGTCTTGATGGTAGGACGCCTGCCGATCTCTGGAGAAATACGAGCCTTATACTCCCATCCTTCACGACGACGCTCTGATCCAATGCTCATTTCGCTCCACATATCGAAATTGTCGAGAGGATTGCCATAGAACATCTGGCAGACCTGTCCGCACTCGAAGGAGAACTTGCGATTGATATTCACCAATCCTCCCAGGAGCTTGATCTTGATGCGTGCCTTGCCCACTGCATAGTTAGGATTAGGCAATCCGCACTTGAACATACCGCCGATACCGGCATCGAGCAATTTAAATTCATCGTTATAGAATCCGAGACGGATACGCAACTTGAGTACAGCATAGAGGTAAGCATACATCTGTCCCTCAGCATACCAACCATTATGGCCAGGCTTTGCGCCCTTACCATGATTGAGGTTAGTACACCATCCACCCTTGAGGTGGCGCAGAGAGAGGTCAAAGCCTGCCTGCACTCCCATGTCGGCAAAGATGAGTCCGAGGTCGAAATGGATAAATCCATATACCTGTGCGCCAAGCATCACGCCACCATCGACAGTGCCCATGATTTCATTCACAGCGCCCTTACGAGCTCTTTGTGCTTCGCTGTTGGTAGCAGACTCCACACCGCCCTTGCTTCCACCATTGAGGAACTCGCTAATCTCTGTAGGCAAAGGAGGGAGCTGACCATTGTTAGGCAATTCATTGCCAAGGCAGATGTAAGCATTAGCGCCCACCTTCACTGTAACAATCTTGGCATCAAAGTCGATGAACGTTATCTTACAACGCTTTTTGTAGTCCGGTTCACCTATATATACATGCCACTTAGGCTTTGGCAAATCCTTCTTGTCTGCCCGGAACGTAATCCTGAAGTCGAACGTAATCTCAGATTCCATAGCCTTTGCTGCACCCTTAGGCTTCTCAGTATCAGCATCCTTCACGGCAGGTTTATTCTCGCTATCGGTCTCGTTGTCCGTATTTCCATTAAGACCTGGCAAGGAAGCCTTGAGATTCTTCTCGAAACCATCAAACTGATTATTGAGTTCCTGCATCTTCTCCGTAAGCTTGTCGAGACCTTCAGTGAGCTTGTCGAGCTTTGTTCCGCCTGTCTCGAATGTCACATTGAGCTGGAAGTACTTGTCCACGTCATCACATTGATAGACGATGCTCGCCTTAGTGTTCACCAGACCTCCTGCGCCCTCGACGTTTCCGTTGAGCATAAAGGTGGAGAGATAGCCAGGCTTGTCATCTACGGCCTTCTGGTAAATCACAGTCATATCAAACTTACCAGAGAGTGTTTCCTCCGAGATGGCAGAGATATTGAGACCTGCAATGATACCTGTTATGCCATATTTAGGCGTAGCGGCCTTCTTAGTGTCTGACAAATCCACCTTGCCATCCTTGCTGCCACCACGAGAGCAGTTGAAGAACAGACCGAACTTGATGCCTGTAATCTTCACAGGGTCCATTCCTATGCCAGCCTTGGAGTTGAGCGCACCATAGAAGTAACCCCAAGTATATTTCTCACTTGGCTTCGGATTCTCCACGCCCTCATCATGCTCGAAGCATCCGCCATCCACGGTCACCTTGAAGAGGTCACCAGGCATGGTAACTTCAAGACTGCCACCAAGACCTTGGTCCTCGCCGTCAGTTCTGATGTCAAATCGTCCATTGAGCTTCACCACGCCGAAGTTAGCTCCTATTGACAGCTCGTCAAGGTTCCAACCCTTATATGAAAGGTCAAGATTCTCGATATCCACACCGGCACTGATGGTGATTCCTGCACTGGCATCAAAGACACCATCGACGATGGATACCTGACCCTTGAGATACAATGATACGCTCTTTGCCGCCAAATCACTGCGGAATTCATAGTCGGCAAGAGTAAACTTAAACGGACCAAGCTTCTTCTGCATAGAAGAGAGCGACCACTGGCCGGCATTGAAATAGCAATCCTTACCCAGTTTCATCTCCTTCTTCTCGCAGAATGTTATCTTAGTATCCTTTACCTTCTGTGCTTCCTGGCGCTGGCTCTCTATGCTGGCAATGGCAGACTTCCATGGGTCGCCTCCCTTAGGAGCGAATGGGAAGTTGGCTATACGCATACCTACAAAGTGGATATCAGGCAGATAAGGCGAAATCTTAGTAGGGCCCTGTATCTCCATCACTCCGCCGAGACACATCTCCACGTGGGTCTGCGTCTTGCCATCGTCCTGATCTTCCGCTTCGAGCAGGAAGTAGGTCTGCGATTTATCTATCTTTGCTTCAGCAAGGAAGAAGTCGAGAGCTAATTCATCCGTCTTTGGATGCACCTTGAATACGTAGGTGTAGCCCTTCTTATTCTTGCTGCCCTTGAGGGTCTTCTGATTATATATGTCGCATCGGTAGTCGATGTTCTTGCCGTCATTGTCTTTTCCTCCTAACAATGGCACTCCTATACCTCCAGTGAAGTAACAGCCATTGAATGTGCTCTGAACTATATCCATTGACACCTTGTCGATGGAGAAAGCCCATCCGCCAAACTTTCCTGTCACTGCATCGAAAGCATTGTCGATACCGCCCGAGAGGGTGACACCGCTCTTATCGAAGAACATATTCTTGATGCTTGCAGAAGTGCGCTTTTCGGAGTCTGCACTGCCGAATGTGAGCGACTTAGGAAACTGCACTCCCACCTCACTGATATATAGTCCCTGCCATGATTCCATCTTATTGGCAGTAAGCGACTTTGACTTGTCATAGGTAGCTGGGAACTTACCCATGATTTCATCATTCTTAGTGGATGAGTGGTCATAGACCATCTTGCCCGGTATGAAAGTCCAACCTGGCAGATCGTCAGCCTCAAAATTATCCATTGCGACCTTTGCAGTCCAGTCATTCCAGTCGCGTACGCCCCATTTCACATATACCTTAGGCAATTCTTCGGTGACTTTTCCATTGCTATCCACCTTCTTGAGATTAGGAACTGTCATCTCCACATCAAGCATGAATGCGGAAAGAGTGTCGTTAGCCCAACTGATGTAACAGCCATCGTCCGGTGCCTTACCGTTGTTAGTGACGGTAATGTCGGAAGGTGACTTGAACGTGAAATCAAACTGCGAGTCCTGCTCGGTGAGAGTGAAGTCTGAAAGCAGGCATATAGCGCCGCCTTCTGGCAGTAATCTCTCCGGACTGATGCAGAGATGCGGTGCTCCGAGCACGAGAACCTCATTCTTGATGTGGCTGCTGTTAGGGAGCATAAAGGTGCCCATGAGGTCCATTGACGCCCATGTAGGAGCAAATGTCACATTGACAATCTGCAGATCCACCGGCACTTTACCTATCTTCTCAGGCAACTTGATAGGCAGGCAGAGATTGTCGAGCTTGCCCTCACTGAGGAAGTCCTTGGCATCATGATACCATTTGTAATAGTTTCCGATACCCATACTCTTGGCAAACTCACGTCCTCGCTGTGAAGCCTCTTTCTGAAGTTTGTCAGCAAACGGCAGACGAGTGTCGCCAATGAGATTATCCAGTCCCCATTCAGTAAACAGTTTATCCACCTGTTCGCCATTGTGACTATAGTAATTATCATCCTTTCGTCCGCGTACCATTCCGCTATAGACGATGTCATCGGTATTGATGCAGAGGGAATCAAACTCCACTGCTATCATCACCTTCAAGCCCAATGGACGCCATTCCACTCTGCCTCGACCCTTGAAACCCTGCTTTGACTTGGAGATTTCATCTATCTTGAACTGGTATTGACCTATGCCCACTACCTTTCCCTTATAGTCGGAAGCCGACTTTTTGGTAGGAATGGTATTGTCGATGGAAATCTGAGCGGAACACTGGAAGAACTTCTGACTGATACGGTCGCTGAGAGCGAAGTCCACCACGTTGATAGTATCATTGACGAAAGCTACTGATTGCGTGTTAGTTGACGTTGGCTTGACGCGCAGAATGAGGTAATCACCGATATTTACGTCACCATTGATTGTCTCCCAAGGGATGCTATCTCTCAATTCCTCTGTAGTGCGGCTGTAAATAGGATCGCCCTTGAAGTTCTCTTCATTGCTCAATGAAGGGTCTCCACGGAAGATTTGCACGTCATAAGATAGCTTTACGCTGTCCTGACGTGTACCAATACCGCCGACATATCTTGCTCTTTTCCACTCTACAAGGATGTCATTGTTGACAAATATCTTGCGAGCGCCAGCTTCGGAATTGAATGAAGGCGAGAGGATTTCCGGGTTACAGAAATTATATATCGAGTCAGTCAAGGTTCCCTCCTTTGACCCGAAGCCGAACTTCAGTTCCAGACCTTTGTCTGAATCTTTGTCTTCGGAATCCTTGTCCTTATCATCATTGCCTTTCTTTCCGCCTTTATCTTTTCCTTCCTTACCTTCGTCTTTTCCATTTTTGCCTTCGTCTTTCCCCTTTTTGTCTTCGTCTTTCGGAGTGACAGACTTAGGATTGTCGTCTGATTTCAGTTTGAAAAGCATGAGATCACTGCGTCCTTCGTTAGCCACGAGAGTGAATCCCATGTTGTTCATGGTCACTTGATTGCGCTGTTTAGCCGTAACACGTGCGGCATAGGTGCAGTTCTTGTCCATCATTCTGATGACATTCTGCGGGATGACAGCAGTGGCTGACGTAAGGTTCTCCTTCTTATAGAGCACGTGTGTCTCATGAGTCCACGCATCTTCCGGGTCCTGTCCAGGGCCTACTTCCACCACTTTGAAGTCGTAATTGAAATACACCGGACGGGCACCAGTCAGCACTGTCTCAGTCCATGTAAACATAGGGTTTAATGGATTGAGTTCAGCGACATTATTTAATGCATCAAGCGACACACCCATAGGGCGTATCGGATTGACGAATTTAGGTGCATCGACCTTATAGCGCACCGTAAATTGGCATGAGTTTTTGCCATTGGTGGTTACAGCGTTCACACCAGTGAGCAGTATGTCCGTATTGCCCTCTACGCTCCATTTATATACATTGAGCTGGATACGGTACTCGCCTTCCTCCAGGAGTCCGAACTGACCGCTGGCAAATCCACTGGAATAATCATACTGAGTGATAATGTCTGACGCTGCAAGGTGATTGAACATCTGACGCATCTCCGTGAGATTCAGATGTCTTGTCTCATTGGCAGCGAGAGCCACAGTCGGTGTCTTAGGCATGCGATTGCCTGGCACATATACCATCGGCTCGGTGACATTAGGCATTTTGGCGAGCGTCATGCCGAAATAGATGAATGCCTGCTTCGGTGTGGTGTTGGTCACGGTCACGTTGAAGTAGGCTCCCGGATTGCTGATGTACATTCCTATCTGCGGAGGAAGCACAGGCTGCACGGGAGTGATGTTGACGATGATGTCGTCTGCCGCCATTGTCATGAGTGAGTTCATGATAATCAATAGCGAGGTAAGGCAGTATCGCAATGTCTTCATATCGTGTAATGTTTTGATTTCTATGAGAGTATATATATTAGGTGGAAAGTGTCGGTATTATTTCTTTTTCGACGCTTTCTCTGCTTTTTTCTTCAGTTCGAGCAACGTGAATGTATAGTTGTAATTGAAACTGAGGGTGATGTCAGTGGCATTGAGGTCGTCGTGCGTCTTCGACGGGTTGACGTCTCCATACTTATACATTCCTGCTGTGAATGAGAACATGTGCTCATTATTGATGGTATAGCTTGCTGAGAAGTCCATTCCCATCGATAGGCTTTTCGACATTTTCTCCACTTCGTTGTAGCAGAGCGAGAGAGTGGCTGAGAGATTCAGGTTTTTCTCGCTGAGGAATGAGCGGCTTGTGGTGAATGAAGCCACGTCGCTGGTATATCTCGTTCCCGAGCCCTTGGTGTTCTGATAGCTGATGGAGGTGATGAAATCCATGTCCCAAGCCTTCACTCCGAGGTCGTAAGTGGCACCGAGAGCGAGGGATGTATAGTCTCCCACGCCGGTGGAGAACTTGTTTAGGTCCTTGTTTTTCGACCAACTGGTGGAGAGCGACACCGTATGAGCGAGGATTTCATCCTCCGTGGTGTAGGTCGGGGTAAATGCGAGCGAGTGCATTATGCGCTTCACCTGGGTGGTATCATTGACTTTCTCCGTGCCATCACCCTGCGTAGTGAGGTAACCGCTGTAGGAAGCCGACACATTGAAATGCTCGCCTATGCGCGAACTGGCGTTGGCTGAATAGACATAACCGCGCGTGGTGTACATCTGCCGGTTGGTCAGGTTGTCCTCCTGTCCGGAGAAAGTGGCTGACAGGGAGATATTTCTGAAGAGATATGTGCCCATTGTCACGCCTATGCTGTGGTAATTGTTTGCTAAATAGTTGGTTCCGAGCGTCAGATAATCTGGTTGCACCATGCGGTAGAACACAGAAGTATTGAATGTCTGCGAATTGAAATTGAGGCTTACGTCTCCTGCAAATCGTGCGAGAGAGGTGTAGCGAGTGTCGAATATCTTGTCGAAACGCTTTGTCTCGTCAGTAGTCACTTTATCTGCTCTTCTGTCGGTAGAGAATGCCGACATGGCGATATTGGTGGCAAAAGAGAAATAGCGCTTGAAGGTATAGCTGCCTTTGAGTCCGAAGGAAAGGTTTTCCTGCGGTGCGATGCGCTCACGCCAAGACGCATCAATGGTGTTGAGACGGTCGTATGCACGAAGCATATAGAGGTCTATTGCCCCGCGGCCGTTGCTGTAGCCGACATTGAATCCCCACCCCACTCGCTGATATTGCGGATTGCGCGGTGCTGGATCGTCGGGATTATCGTTGATGGCATTGCGGAAAGTGCCATAGAATATGCTGGTATGAAACTGGCGTCCACGATATTCCAGTCCTACTCCATTGAATGACATATTCATGATGTAGGGGCTGAAATTGAGGGAGGTACGTCCGATGTATCCGCGCCAGTTCTTGTATTGCGGATTGATCTTGAAGTTGATGTGTGGATAATTGAAATCCAGATTATTGTTGGAATAGTAGAACGAGAACGGCATATTGAATCCATAGAGACTCACGTTGAGGTTCAGGTAGAACATATTACTCAAAGGAGAAGCGTAGTTATTGCTTGCCGATGAGTGGAAGTAGGTGTTACGCGTTCCTACTGAGCCTGTTATGATCAGGGGATCGCTCTTTGCAATCTCCGATATGGTCTGTGCATTAGCCGCTTCATTACACAAGCAGAGGGCTGCCAGAGTCGTGATGAGGGTTATATGTAGGGGGCTTTTCATCGCTTCGCTTCTTTGAGTTTGTTAATAAATGGCTGATAGCCCGAAGGGGCTCAACCGTGAACTGGAGATAAAAACAGAGGAATGGATTTATAGGGAGGCTGAGCCAAAGAGTCTGCCCCAACCTCCCATAAATACGTTATGTTACTATTTCGTAATCTTCTTGGTGATGGTCTTGCCGTCAGTGGTCTTTACCTTCACGATGTAAGCACCTGATGGCAGGTGGCTGATATTGGTCTGATTGCGCAATACCACTGCTCCTGCAGGGTTGACCACAAGGATTGAAGCCACGTCAAGACCCTGGATAGAAATCTGTCCGTTGACCACTGCGATGCCGGAACGGTCGATAGTAGCCTCATCGATAGACGTTGTGGCGCCCAATGTCATTCTTAAAGGACGCTTGACAGAGCCTGCCATTTCTGAGAAGGCAAGGCGCTCATTGACTGTGCGTACCTCGTCGGTCATGTCATCGTGCACGAGGAATGAGATTACCTCATCCTTGTCAGCATGAACAGTGATGAAACACTTGCCATCCACCATTCTGCCTTCTCCGCGACATTCACCATCCACGAATGCGCCTACGGTGTAATTGCTTGTGGCATACTTGCTGCCGAGGTCGGCAACGATAGTCATATTGTCAGCGAAAGGTGCGCTGTTGTATTTCCAAACCGTTGGCTTGACGAATGTAGCCTTAGCTCCTGCGCTTGCTGGACGCTGTTCGAAGTCTTTATCACCTCTATAAGAGACAAGCTTTTTCTCGCTGGAAGCATTGTAGAACATATATCCTTCGCCTGGACGCATTGCAGTAAGGGTGCCACCCCACTTGCCGTCATTGAACTCTGCGAAGCCTTCATCCTTGGAGACGACACGGTCGCCATTCTGGAATGCTCCGTCATCCATACGGAAGTATTCATTAGGAGAGAGAGTCAGCTGGCTGATATATGGTATCCAGTTCCACTTTGCGTGGTATTCCTTTTCGCCACCATAATTACTGACGGAAGTCACATCCACTATGAAATCTACATTTTGTCCATCCTTGATTCTTACCTTGTAACACTCTTCTGAGTAGAGCATATCAAGATCACCGAAGTAACCATATTTCGGGTCATTATACATGAGTTGGTATTCACTACGGATTTCCTGCACTGCATCTCCAAACGCATTCTGCATCGTGCCGCTTTCGAGCGTATTGAGGAATGTGCTCCACTTCCATCCATCCTTCTGGGTATAGGACTGACCGATGGTAAACTCACCTTGTCCCATATATTCATTGTTTCCATAGGATACATAGATGGTGCCATGTCCTAAAGCCAATGGATTGAGAGTCCAGGTAAGGTTGTCTTCGCTTGCAGAAGCTATGGTAGCGATCTCCCATTTTTCGCCCGGCTTGTCACTATAGTCTGGATTCCATCCTACGGTGACCTTGATAAGGCTTGGGTCTATCTTTGCAGTGCTTGGCTCTGGAACGATCTTCACCTCAACAGGTTTGCCGAGACCAGTTCTTACATCTTCCACAGTAAATCTCTGGAGACCTTGCACCACATTCACCTTGAATGAACCAGAGAGAGGGTTCGTGATATTCTTGAGGACTCCATTCTGGATAATGGTATGCGGCGCACTGTAATTTACATTGACATTTGCCGTACCAAGTATAACTGGGAGTGCCCTCTCATTAGGCTCATAGAAATTATAATTCAAGTCTAAGACATCCTGATTATCAGAATTGATAGAGAATTCTGTCTCTTTATCTCCAGGCCACACTGGCCAGTTAGGAGAGAATACGATATTTGCCTTTACTTCATCGAAATAATCAGCTTTATCGCCATCGCTCTCTGGCTTGATGAATGATAACTCATTCTTCTTGAATGTCAAAGTCTTAACTTCGGGTCTAACGCAAACTGCGAGATGTACATCTCTTAGATTTGGATTGTCTTTAGATTTTACGATGATGTATGCCATTCCAGGATTGACACCTACGATTTCGCCATTCCTTTCTTCAAGCACTGACTGATTGTTATTTCCATTATTTATCTCGAATGTCACGCTCTTGTCTGTAGCATCCTCTGGCATCACTTTATATGTCAATGGAAGAATATCCTTCAGGCTTTCTCCCACATTTATATATATAAAGTCACTAAATGTCTGAGTGATGCCTGTCACTTTCTTGCGTACGGTAACCTTCAGTTGGATGCTTGCCTTCTCACCTTTGAGAGTCATGGTGAAGACACCTGGCTTCACTGGTGTGAACTTTTCTTCCTGGATACCCTGAGAATTTGTTTCCATAGTAGATACCAGAGCATTCGGGTCACTGCTTGTCCATTTCAGTTCCTCATTGCAATTAGCAGGATTCACCGTATAACACGTACGCAATGCAGTATTCAGAACGGCAGTGTCACCTATTTCCACTGTTATTCCATTCTTGTATTCATCCTTAAGGGTGATGGAGGTAGCTGGCTGGATGACATTGACGAAGAAACAACCTTGACCATTACCATTGTATTTGACATTGACCATGTTAAGTCCAAGGTAGCCACCCTTAACTGGTGCCTTTCCTATGAGTTTGTTATCTTTCACCTCATAGTATTGTTTTGAGTTGGAGAAGTCCCAATTTATAATTGGTATATTGGCGTTCTCCGGTGTAAATTTGACATATTGAGTCAGATCCAGAGACTCGCCTACCAATACAGATAAAAACTCTTGCGTTAGACTATAATAACGAGGAGCTTCGAAATTCAATTTGAAAAGGCTGGACAGTGTTCCTGTCGTTGTCTCATTCTGATAGGTGATAGACTGTGGACCGTTGAGTTCATACTCTGTTCCCCAAGGTTCCCTGATGCGGAAAGAAATCGCCTTGCCGTTATCGGAAGCCGTTCCTTCGATTCGGATAGGGAAATAATAAATGTCATTACTGTTTGTCAATTTTACTTGACCGCGACATTTACCGTCAATAAATGCTCCGAGGTACGTGTCAAGATTCAGATTGACAGGGTTTCCTTTACTGTCAACCACACCGACATACACTACATGAGCAGAATGAGACTCATTGGCCACATATCCCCAATTCGGGGTTTGCGCTGCTATCCCCACTGCATATAGCAGTAAGATTAGCAATAGGGTTAGATGTTTTCTCATAATCTGAAATATGAAAGGTGAATAATATGATTTGTCGAATTCTCAATCTCACTATCTGATGATTGTTCGATTCTTTTGCTTAGGAGCCAGCCTTATCTCCCTTACTTGTCTCGTCTTTCTCGTTGATGCTTGCCAGATGGTCTTTGATCATCTCATCTACGAGGTCGTAGGGGAAGCGGTTGCTTGTCGGACTGGATGACTTGTCGGATTGTTTCATCGGCATAGGCTTTTCTTGGGAATGAGACATGTGAAGGTGCAGAACTATAAGTTTCGCTCTGCAAAGTAAGTTATTTTAATTATAAAACTATGTGATATTTCAATCAGGAATTTGTATATTTCTTACATTTTTGTCTGAAAATAGGAATTTCCCTATTTTGATACATCAAGAAAAACTGGATTATTTACAAAAAAACACTAATATTTGTCATTTTCGTCACTTTTTTGTTTTTTTTTAGGTTGAGGAATAAATTATAATTCATAATGCATAATTCATAATGCATAATTCATAATGCATAATTCATAATTCATAATTCATAATGCATAATGCATAATTCATAATTCATAATGCATAATTCATAATGCATAATTCATAATGCATAATTCATAATGCTAAACAATAAGATTTGGCTGGAAGCCAATACCGAGCGAAGCGAGAGTAACCCGGGACGAAGTCTCGGGATTACCAATAATAAAGGGAGAGCTGTCTGGAAGACAGTACCACACGATATGCTCGCATGCCTTCGGCTCGCTCGCCATGTTCAAAATCAATCACGGATAAGCGGATGCGACGGATCTGTTCTTTCACGGATTTTTATAGTGTGTTGTTGGATTTTCTGCGCCTGTCGGGCGCTATGATTCTCACGGATTATCTCTTGCTGGAGTCTATCCAACACCGTATAGGCGCAAATAAAATCCGTGTTCGTTTCACCACTGAGTTTTTTTTCGAACACGGATTTATACTTATTGAGGTCAAGATACTGTCAACAGATATTTTACACTTCCCCACGGCAGTGGGGACTGAGGGACTATTCCAGGATTTGCGAAAAAACATTTGGGGATTTGGACAGGATTTGCGAAAAAACATTTGGGGATTTGGTCAGGATTTGCAGAAAAACATTTGGGGATTTGGTAAAAATGTAGTAATTTTGTAGCCGTAAAAGGAGAATATTATGAGAGAAGAAAGAGTTTTTAAGCGTAAGTTATATGATAAAATGCTTAACTGGAAACATACGAGAGATGGTTCCACTGCACTTTTGATTAAGGGCGCAAGACGAGTAGGCAAGTCAACTATAGCGGAGGAATTTGCACGTCGAGAGTATGATAGTTACATACTTGTGGACTTTGCAGATGCGCCGTTAGCTTTATGGGAAGCGGTAGAAAACATATCCGACCGCAATAGCTTCTTCATGCAGTTACAATTTATCTATGGTGTAAAATTGCATGAACGCAAATCTGTAATAATCTTTGACGAGGTGCAGAAATGCCCAAAGGTGCGTGAGGCAATAAAATATCTTGTAAAAGATCATCGCTATGACTATATCGAAACCGGTTCTCTACTTTCTATCAGAAGAAATACAAAGGATATAGTGATACCGAGCGAAGAAACTCGTCTGACCTTATATCCTATGGATTACGAAGAATTTCGCTGGGCTTTAGGCGATGAAGTGACGACACCCATGCTTCGTGAAGCCTTTGACAAAAAGCATTCACTTGGCGATTCTATCATAAGGAAACTACTGAGAGACTTCCGTTTGTATATGCTTGTGGGCGGTATGCCACAAGCTGTCAACACATATATCGAGACAAATAATCTTACGGACGTTGACAATAAGAAGCGAGAGATTCTGGAAGTGTATATTGATGATTTTCTGAAGATAGACCCATCAGGCAAAATATCAAAAATGTTTAGTGCCATACCTGCACAACTAAGTAGGAATGCGTCTCGTTATCAGCAAACGAGCGTTCTTGGAAAAGGAATTTCTACAGATATTATATCTGACTTCCTGCGTGATATGGAAGACAGCCTTACCGTCAACTTTGCACATCACTCTGACAATCCAAGCGTTGGGTTGCCGGCTCATACGGACTATGACCAATATAAGATGTTTATGGGTGACACTGGGTTATTTATCACTCTTGCATTTTGGGATAAAGATGCGACAGATAATATTATTTACCAGAAATTGCTTAGCGATAAATTATCTGCAGATTTGGGTTACGTATATGAGAATATCGTAGCGCAGATGCTGGTAGCTTCGGGCAACAAACTGTTCTATCACACATGGCGTTCGAAGACTTCCAACCATAATTACGAAGTAGATTTTTTGCTTTCGCGTGGTAGTAAGCTTTGTCCTCTTGAGGTGAAATCATCTGGCTATCAAGCTCACAAGTCACTGGACGAGTTCTATAAAAAGTATTCCGAGCACGTAGATAATAGATACCTTATATATACTAAGGATTTAAGAAAAGACGAAGAAACTATTCTTCTGCCCGTATTGATGACCATGTTTCTATAAAATTACCAACATATCTCATACATTAGATTTTATTACATAATTGTAAACATTTGGGGATTTGGATAGGATTTGCAGAAAAACATTTGGGGATTTGGTCAAGATTTTGGAAAAAACATACAAATCAATGGCGAGCCTTACCTATCTGTGAGAGCCAACACCTATACATTTTAATTAAAGTTTCCCACTTCAAAATAATGGGGAGGGTAAAAATAACAGTTTCTCGATTAAAAGTTGCATCTTTCGCAAGTTCATATTTATTCATGTTCAGCGTTCTGTTACGTTAGAATGTGGATAATTTTCATACATCATCAACATTGTTGATATGTGAATCTTTATTATACTGCATAACTTTAGTTTTTTGGTTACATCAGAAAGGTAATCTATCCCAATACCAAAGAAAAGCGTAGGCCAAGAGCATCGGCAATACGCAAGAACGTAGAGAGCTGCATATCTGTCTGTCCCTTTTCGAGTGAAGATATGTACTCGCGTTTCTTGCCGATTTTCTCAGCCAACATTTTCTGTGTTACGTTCTGGCGCTTGCGTTCATCTTTAAGAAGTTCTGCATAGTACCAGGCTTTTGCCTTTGCTTCAAACTCCTTGCGCTCGGGACTATTTTCGTCACCATATCTTTCTTGCAGATGGTCATCAAAAGTTTTGAGACCAGCAAGTTTGTTTTTGTCAAGTTTCAACATATTCAATCCTCCAAATAACGTTTAACAATGTTTTGGGCTTTTTTGATTTCAGCCTTGTATTGCTTTGTATCTTTCTTCAAGAACGAGTTCAGAAGAAGTACATTTTTACTTTGTATGAAATTGTCGTGGTCAACTGCAAGCAGGATAGTTCTGTATTCGTTGGAGCTGATGGAAATTCGGAGTTCGTAGAAGTCCGTATTCTCTAAGCTCTTTACTATTTTTGAACTGACGACATATTGTGATTTTACAATCTGTAAAGCATAGTCATATTTCTTTTTTAATTGTTCGTTCATACTTGCGTAGTATTCTTCGAACTCGTCCGAGTAGATAATGTGTCTTATCAATTTCTCTTCCATGCTGCAAAGTTAATCAATTTGTTACATACTACCAAATAAAAGTAATACATTTATTACATATACACCTCAATACCATTCACCTCAAATAATGTTTTTATTAAAATTTAACCCAAATCGGTCATTAGAGCCTAAACAGATTTTGTTTTATTGTCGAGCAGATT